>ULQC01032478.1_pt1 | contig 32863 bp, 43 predicted proteins | sample 1954091 | NCBI WGS metagenome assembly ULQC01 (sample SAMEA4835645, study PRJEB28245) | human gut metagenome | biome: gut microbiome; material: fecal sample | place: Denmark | collected 2008
TCACTGCCATTCCCCGTTGTCTTAAGATATGAAAAAGAAGCTGGTTTCAATAATCTCATACACCGACAATCAGTCGGGCGCCGATATTTCCATGTTATCCATGATTTACAGATTAAAGATGATTTGTTTATTTCGATTTGTCGTTTCTCACTTGTATCTTGTATGCAAAGCTGGCAGAAAAATACATTTAAAAAATGCTTGAACAGCCAATATCCTTATGATATAATAACATTCGTTCGAGTATGAACAAATGGGAAAAAATAAATGATAATGGAAAGAATATGCCCGTCAGATTGGCATGATCAATATATTAAGAGGAGGTGCGGTAGATGTCAAGAAAGTGCGAAATTTGTGGCAAGGGTCAAGTATCAGGAAATGCTGTATCCCATTCCAATAGACATACTAGAAGAAAATGGAACGCTAATATCCAGACTGTAAGAATCGCTGAGGAAAACGGCACAGTAAGAAAAGCTAACGTGTGCACAAAATGTATCAAATCAAATAAAGTGAACCGTGCCATCTAATTTGAGGATTTTGTTGATGAAGGACTGCAAGCCGCAGTCCTTTTTTCGTGATCAAAGGCGTTATTAAATGGGTTATACCCATATGAATGCTGTAAAATTTTTCAATGTTTAAATGTAAATATACAACATTTCATAGACCAGACGAATTTAACAACAGTTTTTTTAGATGTCCGACAGTTTTAACGCCGAGAGTACTTCAGCGCTCGGCTATGCCGCGATTAACGCCCTTCGACGGTCAAGGATGTATAGATATCTATCAATATCAAAGCTATTGATCACATAAATCCTCACCTTTTTAAAAGCGTTATACCGCAAATTATCAGAATTACTCCAAGGAGGATCAGCCACGCCTTAGGAGGAAGAAAGAAGGCGCATATGGTAACGGCGCCGAAGACCAGCAGAACAAAACCGATGTCCTTTGTCTCTTTATACAAATTAAAACATTTCTTTTTACGAAAATTGTTATTCATGGCGGTCCTCCTTAAAATATAGTATGAAATACGATGTAAATTTGTGCGAGTATATGATAAAATATATTTTAAACGGGAGGATATATAATGGCACTGAATAGAAGAACAAGTCTGGGAACTGTTACGATTAACGATAATGTTATAGCAAAAATAATACTCAGAGCTGTAGAAAAGTCTGACGGCAAGCTCTTACTTTCTTCAGAAAGAGGCAGAATCTTGGGCGTAGCCTCAAGAGTAGGTGTAGGAGATATTTTGGGTAATTTTCAGATAGATGAAAAAGAAAACAAATTTTTTATCAAATTTTCAGGCATCATACGATTCGGAAGCAGCATAAAAAATGTTACTGAAACAGTCCTCGATTCAATACAGGAGGAAATGCAGCAGTTCTTTCCGGCACAAGGCGGGGAGATTATTCTTCATATTGTGGGGGTCAAATCTAAACAAATTGCTGAAAGAGATATTGAGGTGAAAAGAGAGTATGAAGCTGCAAGATAAAGTCAGCAAAATAAAAGGGGTAGGAGAAAAGAAAGCTGCGCTGTTAAAAAATTTAAAAATAGAAACAGTAGAAGATTTGCTTCGCTTTTTTCCACGAAGGTATGAGGATAGACGCAGCATAACAACCATAATGGAAGCGCCAGAAGATAAAGAAGTGCTGGTATGCGGAAAGCTCATATCAAAGAAACAAGGGTCCAATATATACGGTAGAAAAACGCCTCTCAGGCTGACTGTTCAGGACAATTCAGCCAACCTTGAAGTGGTTTTTTTTAACAGCAGATACATTTCGGGATTGTTTGAACTGGGAAAAGAATATACCTTTTATGGAAAAATAAATATTAAATCCGGCCGAAGACGGATGGTGCATCCCGAATTCCATAAAAAAGGTGAAAAAGATGATGTAAGAGGTATTTTCCCTATCTATCCTTTGACAGAAGGTCTTACTCAACAGACCTTAAGAAAGCTGCAGAGAGAGATTATAGCTGCAGCGGATCAAATTACAGAATGGCTGCCGGAACCGATAGTAAAGAAATATAATTTGTGCAGTCCGTCATATGCCGTTAGAATGATACATTTTCCGGAAGACGAGCGGCAGATACGAGAAGCCAGATACAGAATGGTGTTTGAAGAACTTCTCATATTAGAGACCGGGTTATTATACATAAAACAGGGAAGAAACAAAGCGGAACAGGGCATATCCATAGATTTGAATATATCAGTCACTGATTTCACCGACAAACTCCCTTTCCGGCTTACTTCAGGCCAGCAGAGAGTTTGGCAAGAAATACAAAAAGATATGGCGTCAGGTTTGCCTATGAATAGGTTGGTACAGGGTGACGTGGGTTCAGGCAAGACTGCTGTAGCTGAGCTGGCCATGTACAAGACGGTGAAAGCCGGCTTTCAGGCAGCGATGATGGCGCCTACAGAACTTTTGGCTAAACAGCATTTCGCATCTCTAAGACGCGATTTTGAGCCCTTCGGAGTAAAGGTAGATCTTTTGTGCAGCAGTATGAAAGCTAAACAAAAAGAGCAAGTATTGAAAAGTCTCCAAACAGGAGAGACGGATATTATAGTGGGAACGCATGCCATTATTCAGCCGTCGGTGGTTTTTAAATCTTTGGGATTGGTTATAACTGACGAGCAGCATCGCTTTGGAGTCAATCAAAGAACTCTGCTGGCAGAAAAGGGGGACAATCCTAATATATTGGTTATGACTGCAACGCCTATACCCAGGACGCTGGCTGTTATATTATATGGCGACCTGGATATATCGGTCATCGATACCATGCCTGAAGGCAGAAGACCTATAAGAACTTTTTTAAGAGATGATAAGGCGAGAGATAAAATATATGATTTTGTAGAAGGGCAGATAAGGGAAGGAAGACAGTGCTATGTAGTAGCGCCGCTCATAGAAGAGTCTCAGACTATGGACCTTAAATCTGCACAGGAACTGTATGAGGAAATCTCCTCTAAGCATCCGTATATTAAAGTAGGTCTGGTTCATGGCGCTATGAAACAGGAAGAAAAAGATAAAGTGATGGAGGCTTTTGCTTCCGGAGAGATAGACTTGCTGGTTTCTACAGTAGTAATTGAAGTGGGAATCAATGTACCAAATGCCACAGTTATGGTCATAGAAAATTGTGAAAGATTCGGCCTCGCCCAGCTTCATCAGCTGAGAGGAAGAGTAGGAAGAGGGAAGCATCAGTCATATTGCATTCTTGTATGCGGTCATGAAAGTCAAATAGCAAACCAGAGAAATGAAATAATGATAAACACAGAGGACGGCTTCATTATAGCTGAAGAAGATTTGAAATTAAGAGGACCTGGAGAAATTTTCGGAACTAGGCAGCATGGCCTTCCTGAGCTTAATATAAGCGATCTTGTTCGTCATGCGGACATATTAGAACGAACCAAAGATGTTGCTGCAGATATTCTGGAAGAAGACCCTGAGCTTTTGAAAAACAAAACTCTCAGAAAGCAAGTGAAAAAGATGTTCGGAGAAAATATACAGCTGAACTTGTAATAGATTTCGGCATATTATATATCGTAGACCGCCCAAATCGGCGGCAGGAGGATATGATATGCTGGATTTGATTTTAGAAAACCTTACAGATATAGGCTATGCCGCCATATTGTTGGCTATAGTTTGGCTAGCCAATTTTCTTTTGGATATTTATTATAATATAAAAATCGTACACCGTTGCTGGAACTGTAAATGCATGTACGATGATATTATCAAGTTTTTTGCCGTTTGTGCAGGGGTTACGCTTCTTACTATAGCTATAAGCGCTTTCCCTAGGTTTATTTCCATGGTAGGTCTGACAGTTCCGGAAGAGTATGTAGATGTCATGTCAGTACTTTCTATAGTGGCTTTGTTTGCTAAAGGCATATTTGAATACACTGCCAGTGCAGTGCGAAAGCTCAGCGGCATATTGAAAGATGGTCTTGATGACGAAAAACAGTGATTCAAATGCAGCACTTATTGAATATTTCAATAGATTATGCATTTGTATAGTATTTATCTATTTGTTTTGGCATTTATTTTATAAAAGAGATATAATATATCTAAAAATACGGAGGATAAATAAAGATGGCAACAATTGAAGTTAATGCTCTTGGGGAGCAGTGCCCGATACCGGTAGTAAAAACTACGAAGGCTCTTAAAGAGATGACAGAAGCTGGTATAGTTGAAGTTCATGTTGATAATGAAGTAGCAGTGCAAAACGTTCTCAGACTTGCTCAAAGCCAGAACCTGGAAGCAAAAAGCGAAAAGCTTGATGATAAACATTTTGTTATTTCTATAAATGCCACAGGAGCTCCTATAGAAAAAGAAGAGGAAAGTATATCCTGCGCTCCTGACAGCCGCAGCGACACAGTTGTCGTTATCAGTTCAGATAGGATGGGTTCAGGAAACGACGAACTTGGAAAGGTTTTGATGAAAGGCTTTATCTATGCTGTTTCGCAGCTAGAACAGCTTCCAAAAGCTATGCTTTTTTATAACGGAGGCGCTACTATTACTACAGAAGGTTCCGTATCGCTGGAAGACCTTAAGAGCATGGAAGCTCAGGGCGTTGAAATATTAACATGCGGCACATGCCTTGATTATTATAATCTTAAAGATAAGTTGGCTGTAGGTACGATAACCAATATGTACAGTATTGTTGAGACGATGAACGGCGCAGGAAAAATATTAAGACCATAAGGGAAAGCAAGCATAATGAGAGAAAAGCAGCTTAGACTTATAATCACTTTTAACTCTGCTACAGACGCCATAAAATTTGAAAAGTATTGTCAAAAAGAGGGCATAGAAGGCAGGCTTATTCCTGTCCCGAGAACCATTTCAGCCAGCTGCGGATTGTGCTGGAGAACTTCACCGGAAAAACAGAGTCAGATAGAAAAGGATATAAAGGATGCTAATTTAAGCATTTCGGGAATATATCAGTTGGTTTTATAACGGAAAAACACCCAAGGGCGTTTAATCTCTTGGGCGTTCTTCTTTTTTGTTAAGAAATATAGCGATAAATTTTCATTTTGCGGAAAAGTTATTTTCCAGCCAACTGTCTTTCAGCCATTTCAACTAATTTCTTAGTCATATAGCCGCCAACGTAACCATTCTGTCTTGCAGTAAGGTTACCTTTATCAGCCTGTTCATAGTTAGAAAGACCAAGCTCGTTAGCAACTTCTGTCTTCAGACTCTTCAATGCAGGCTTTGCGTTAATGTTCATCTTATCTTGTAATGACATTTTGTTCACCTCCTATTACATCAATAGTTTTACACAAGAGTGTTTTATTATGTCATGCAATAAATGGTTATATTGGTCGTGCTTGGAAATCAAAAATTTGATTTTAATTTTTAAATGGTTTAATATAAATAGTATAAACTTTATTTTTTTATTAATTCTGGAGAATTTGAATGAGGATAATCGCAGGAAATTTTAAGGGGCGGCGACTCGAGACGCCCGATGATGACCAAATAAGACCTACTACGGATAAAGTGAAGGAAGCCATGTTTAGCATAGTTATGCCGTGGATAGAAGACAGCATTTGCGTAGATCTGTTTTCAGGCACAGGAAATTTGGGGCTTGAAGCTGTTTCGAGAGGTGCTGCTAAGTGCTATTTTTGTGATAATTCCAGAAAGAGCATCGGCATAATCAAACGAAATGTTCAGTATTGCAAGGCAGGAGATAAAGCTGTCATTATACCGGGGGATTATTCAAAGGCTCTTACAAGCATTAAAGAAAAGGTTGACATCTTTTTCCTGGATCCGCCTTACGAAGCAGGGTATTATGAAAAGTGTTTTGAAATTATAAGGGACTTATCTCTTTTAGCGGAAGATGGAATCATAGTAGCGGAGCATAGAACTAATTTGGAAATGCCGGATGAGTTACAAGGTTTTGTAAAAGTTAAAGAAAGAAAATACGGAACAGTTGTTTTAAGCATATATGAATTAGACCATGTATAAGCCAGACCATATTTAAGCCGGGAGATATACCAGGCTTATTTTTTCGCAAAAAATAACTTTTAAAAATCATATTTTTTTTTGATATAATTAAATAAAAGACCAGAGGATTTTGCTATAAGAGAAACTGGCGGGAGAGGAGGGGACCACATGTTTGATAAAGGCGATTATGTAAATTACAGTACCAGTGGGATTTGTCAAATTGAAGATATATGTTTTATGTCTTTTGGAAAAAATTCAAAAGGTCATGATTATTATATTTTAAAACCTGTCAGTCAAGAAGGAGAAAGCATTTTCGTGCCTATAGACAATGAAAAACTTATCGATAGGATGAAACCCGTTCTCACTCCAAAAGAAATAGACGATATAATTCTAAGCATAAAAGATGAAGATTTGATTTGGATAGATGACCGCAAACAAAGGATAAAGAAATTTCATGATATACTTTTAAAGAGAGATGAAAAAGAACTTTTAATGTTAGCAAGCTGTCTGTATCTGCGCTCTACCGAGACGAAGAAAGGCATCTCATCAACAGAACAGGAAATATTAAAGACCGCAGAATCCGCCATCGATCAGGAATTTTCCTTTGTGCTGCACCTCAGCGCGCAGGATATCGGAATATATATACGAGAAAAACTGGGTATAGAATAATTTTCTCAATCCTTTTTTAATGCTCGCAGAATAATTCCGACACCAAATCCTACCATGGCAAATGCCAAGCCAAGTATATACTTTTCAAAAGCAATTCCCAACACCATTCCTATGGCAAAGCCTCCGGTCATCAGCCACGCTACTTTGTCATCGTCATCATCGGCATCAAAATCAGAATCAAAATCAGAATCAAAATCAGAATCGGAATCAGAATCATAAGCGGAAGCAGACCCAGTGTCACCATCTGCATCCATGTCGGCATAGATTCTTCCGCTCGCATCTGTGCTTCCGTTTAAGCCATCTATACCCAGGACTTTATCAACAGAAAACTCCAAAAACACAGCCAGCTTCCGCATGCTTTCCAAATCCGGCACAGTTTCATTTGTTTCCCATTTGCTCACCGTCTGCCTTGCCACACCTATGGCCCCAGCCAGCTGTTCCTGTGATAACCCTTTTCCTTTTCTCTTCGTATAAATGAGATTCCCCAGATTCATAAAATCACCTCCGGAATAAGTGTAACCGCTTAGCAGGCGAAATTCTACCGCATGCACCTTGCAAATGCGCCCGTGAATTTAACATTCGGCGATATTTTAACACATATGTGTTGGAAAGTATATATACATTTCTTGACCGGTTACTGCGAGCTATTCTTGATAGATTACTGTGACCCCACGATTTCCGAGAAAAAAAGTTAAATCGTGGGTATCGTCATATTAATCTTTTCACGCATGGAAAGCGTCGGAGTACTTGCTCTTATTTACCATCAGTGCTCCGCGGGGGATTGAAAAGCTCCGGCTGGCTTGAAGTGCTCCGTCGGGTCGCGAAATGCTCCGCCGAAATTTCAAATGCGCTGACGGACTTGCTGTTAAAATGCGCCTGGACTCGTGATTTTTCATGCATCCTCAGCGCGTGTGAAGCATGAGGTGAAGAGGGAGAATGTGAAGGCAAATACCGCATTTGAAGTATAAACGCGAATACAACTATAAGCATATAGGTATAAGGCGCATTGTTATCCAAATTTTAAAAATCCGTATCCGTTCGGATAACAATTTCAGAATTCCGGATAACAATGCACTGATTGTCCGTCTGTTGTTGATGGCACAAAAACATGCGTGTAAAACATCCGTTTTTTCCCTTAAAAGTATGCTATTTTTTTGCGCTATTGTCGCGATATATGTGGGAGTATGATATAATAAGCAAAACGGATGAGAGCGCAGTCAGGAACGGATGGTAACACAATCATCGGCACCGCTGCTTCCCGAACAGTCTCCCCAATCAGCCCTCGCACAGCCTAAAAAAGCAGAAGACAGGAATATGAACATTACCAGAAAATGCCGCCACTGCGGCACAGAATATCAATATGAAAGTTTCGCCAATGTTATCACTTTTTGCCCCAACTGTCACAAACGTGATCAGCTGCAATGTGAATACGGTTACGGCCCGGTGGTACCGTGCAGGATATATTTGGGCGAGGAAGTAATCGGAACAGTAACATACGATGATCGGGCCCATACCAGGTATCGTTTTGATGCTCCGAAATATAATATTCATCGTGTGATGGAACACACGTATATGGAAGCTTTGGAAGAAGCCTGCGATATAGCAGCCGGCTTTATTTCGGGATCCTTAGAAGCTTCGCAGGTGCAGGCTGCGGCGGCAAAGGAAAAAACGGCAGAGCCTGATAACAAGCCGAAAAAGTCCAATGAGGGCAAGTCATCAAAAACATTTAAAAAGGAAAATATTCTGTTGGCTTTGGCCTGCCTGCTGGTTGTTGCCGGAGTTATTGCTCCTCCTTCAGGCTCCGTCGCTCTCTTGGAGGATTTCTGCACAGGTATGATGTTTGCTGTGCTGTGGGTATATTTGTTTATTAGGTTGAAAACCGCAATAAAGCCTATTAAAAATACTGTTAAAATCATAGTTATGACCGTATGCACCATTGCTGTATTATGGTTTTCTGCCATGCCCATTTTGGACCTGATATCAGGACCCTCCGGAACAGTTCTCTATGATGTTCATGTAGAAAAGACTCAGGGGCATACAGGCATATTTTCCCTGCATTATTATTTGATAGGTGAATCTGAATCAGGCGAAAAGTTAAGGATAGAAATTTCCGGTGATGAATATGATGATTTTCGAAGATCTCTTTCCGGACTGGACAGAGTCGTATCCGTTGAATATTATGAGCACACGAGAAAACTTATAAGGAGCGAGATTTTATGACACAGCACATTACCGTCGTCTCATACGATGCCGGATGGCCCGATATGTTCAAAACTGAGGCTGACGAGATAAAGGCCATCTTAGGCTCAAACTGCGCAGAGATATATCATATCGGAAGCACCGCTGTTCCTGGTCTGGCTGCCAAACCTATTATTGATATTACCTGCGAAAAGGCGGAGATGAACGTACTCATCAGATACATATTTTTCAAGTATCGGATCGCGAAAATATAGCGCGCCATATAGCAGTTCGAGATTTTATGAGGTCTCACCGAGAAGTAAGAGAACAATATGCCCAGTTAAAGTTCCGCCTGGCAGCTCAATATCCCTATGACATTGAAGGTTATTGCGACGGAAAAGATGAGTTTGTTAAAGAGATGGAGGAAAAGGCCTTGATATGGGCCGGTGAAAGACCTATGAGCACATTGGATAAACTTACAGAAAAGGAACGGTATTATTACGATACAGCCAGAAGAATAGGCGTTGCTAAGGGAGATTGCAAAGAGCTGCAAGACCTGTACCGCCAAGCGCTGGCAGACCGCATGGCCGGCATCATATCTGACGAGGCCTACAAGTTGATTTACAGCATATGCATAGAACTGGCATATCCACGATAGGCAAATGCGCTGGATATATTCAAGAAGCTGTAGATTTACACAAGATTAAGGAGCACATACAGTTAATTATATCATCAAAACCGGAACTTAGAAGGCTGGCCAAAAAAGATCATAAAAAAGCTATTCAGTTTGCCATTGAAGGCATGCATTTTGATTGGTACGTTAACAGCAAACTGTTACTCAATTTATATGGCAGATATTTTTGGTATATGGAGCTGGGCAATGCTACGCAGATTATCGCAGCTTATAATGATGACAGGCTGGCAGGAGTTCTGCTGTGTGAGATGAAAGGAGAGCCTAAAGCGTCACATTCCCTTTGGAGAGCGGCATATGTGGGATTTTTCAATTTAATGCAGCGCATATTCCTTTCTTAGCTGTCGACTTAAAGGCCGGTGTAAAAGGCGTCGGCACTTTCCTGCTGGAAGAGCTTGCAAGGCGTGAGCGTGGCAAAAAGGTATATCTGTATACAGACGATGGCTGTACTTATGAGTTTTACGACCGCAGCGGCTTTGAAAGAGCAGAGGAAAGAACTGTGGATTTGGTCTATGGCAGTAAAAAAGTCCGTTTAAGATGCTTTTTGTACAGCAAGGTTTTATAGGAACTTTCAATATCAGGAGGTTAAAATGAAGTTAAGCGGCCCGGCGCATGGGCGTGCCTGTTAAGTTTGTAGAAAGGGGTATAAAAGCATGAGCAATACAAAAAGGCTTACAGCCGCAGATTTATTTGAACCCAAGCCGCAAAATTGGGGACTTAGGGGCGACCCTTATCTTTGGGAAGAAATGAAGAAGAGATTTTCTTCGGTGACGCTTCCTGTTTCGACAGAAGTCTTCATCGAAAAGTTCAGAGCCGGCTTTGAGGAAATTACCGGCATGCCTTTGACACAGGACTGCCATCCTCTTGTGCCTGAATATTCTGGCGGCGGTATGTCAGCAGGACAAGTCAGCGGCAGATTTTGGCTGAACGAAGCCTTGCCATTGCTGCTCGAACGGCTGAAAAGCACATGTTCAGGCAGCGACAAAATTATTCCTTCGGAGATGGAGCAAGACATCATTGTTCAGACCCAAAGACTGTACCTGCGCAAGATACGAAGAAATGATAAGCTTGCCATAAGCCGTATTTTGCAGGATGAAAAAGTGATGTATGCATGGGAACACGGTTTTTCCGACGATGAAGTCATAGACTGGATAGAACAGAATCTCATGAGGTATCAAAGGGACGGCTACAGCTACTGGGCTGTCATAGAAAAGAATACAGGCGACCTCGTCGGACTCTGCGGTTTGCTTTCCGAAAAGGCCGGGGAAGAAACCAATGTCGGAGTAGGATACATTTTCGGTAAAAGCTTTTGGCATATGGGATATGCCTATGAAAGCGCGTCTGCATGTGTGGATTACGCTTTCCGTGTCTTGGGCGTCGACCAAGTGACTGCTCAGATAAGGCCGAACAATCACTCGTCCATAAAAGTAGCCGAAAAGTTGGGAATGACTGTAAGGTCGCAGTTTGTCAAAAGATACAGAGGTAAAGATATGGTTCATCTGCTGTATTCTATAGAAAAGGAGACGGAGACTTGTATGAGGCGGAAGTTTTGCATGGCAGTCCCGTTATGGTTACACGTCAAAGTCCGGACGACAAGTGATTTCAGGCAATATCATGGAAATGCCAGACGGACAGAAATGGCTGCTGGGATGAACTTTGCAATAGGGAGAATGCTCAACGACTATGAAAAAATTTTCAAATGACTTAATGGATATGCTCAGAGATAATTTTAATCTTATGTTTATTCCAATATCGGATATTTGGGGCGGAAAAGAAAGTTTTAGGTTAAAATATCCTTTTGACGGCGCGCAAAAATACAATTACTCCAAAGACAATTACTCATATGAATCCTTTGACTCGGAATATTACATAGACTGTACTAAACATTCCAAGGCTGTCATCGTTGAGATTAAAAATTTGGGAAGTTTTATATTTACAGACCATAGTCACTCAGACTTGTTTCTGATATTGCAAAGGGATTTTCCGAATGTGATAAGTTATGTCTTTTGCGGCAACGATACGGGCGGATACTTTAAGATCCTGGAGAATGGGAAAATACAGCGAAAAATAGCAAGTTTCTTGTGTATGGAGGGAATTCGAAATAATCCCGAGACCAGAGGTAAGCCGTGTCAATACGAAATTGAAACGGGCCGGATTTTCAAAGTTGATTCAAAAGCAAGACATTTGCGCGACTGTATCAAAAACTTTACCAAAAATGAAGTATTGGCGCTGCTGGAATATTATGTGGATATGGAAAAATTTAAAACAGAAAATGTTGAGAGAGTTTTAATATATTCACTTTCATATTGAGGAGAGAATTCTTAAGACAGGTATATTAGGGCACATTATGTATGATTTTTCAAGAATGACCGAAGAGCATGTGGATGAGTGCGTCGACTTGTATATAGATGTGTTTTCACAGGCTCCGTGGAACGATACATTTCAGTCAAGAGAACAGGTAGTAAACTTTTTTATCAATCATATGAGCAACAATTATTTCGTCGGATTTATTTTAAAAGAGGAGAGCGGAATTATTGCTTTGAGCTTAGGTTATAAAAAACCATGGATAAACGGCATGGAATATTACATAGATTAATTTTGCGTAAAAGCTGAAATGCAAGGGAAGGGCATAGGAAGCCATTTTTTGAAACTGATTGAAAATAACGTTTATGCAGAAAAGATGAATGCCGTCATTTTGAATACAGAACGCGGATTCCCGGCAGAAAATTTTTACTTTAAAAACGGATATATGCGCTTGGATGAATCGGTGGTTATGGCAAAAGTCTTGGAGAAGATAACATAAAATGAAAACATCGATGATAGAAACAGAACGACTGATTTGCCGTGGTTTCCTTTGAAAACGATGGATGACGCCAGAGCGTTTTATCAGGCGCGGATTGCAGATAAATGGGATAATAAGAACCTATATTATTACGCCATCTGCTTGAAAGATGATAATTATCCCATCGGATATATTAACACTTCTTCAGATGAGGGATTTGAGCTGGGCTACGGACTGCGTTCAGATTTCTGGTATCGAGGTATTGCCGTCGAAGCAGGAAAAGCAATTATAAATCAGGTGAAAATAGATAGAATCCCATATATCACTGCAACTCATGACGTCAAAAATCCGCGAAGCGGCAATCTGATGAAAAAATTAGGTATGAAATATCAATATTCCTACCGGGAACAGTGGCAGCCTAAAAACATATCTGTCGTTTTTCGCATGTATCAGTTAAATCTCGACGGTCAGGAAGAACGTGTATATAAGAAGTATTGGAACAGCTCGAGCATTCATTTCATAGAAGAAAATATATGACAAGGAGATATCACAATGGCTTTCGATTTTAAAAAAGAGTACAAAGAATTTTATATGCCGAAAAATCAGCCTTCTATTATAGAAGTACCGAAAATGAATTACATAGCGGTAAGGGGCAAGGGAAATCCAAATGATGAGAACGGCGATTACAAGAATACAATAGGTTTGTTGTATGCCATTGCGTATACCATAAAGATGAGCTACAAAGGATCTCATAAGATAGAAGGTTTCTTCCAATACGTAGTGCCGCCTCTGGAGGGCTTTTGGTGGCAGGAAAATACCAAGGGCATGGATTATGAAAGAAAAGACGACTTGTGTTTTATTTCTCTTATAAGACTACCTGATTTTGTTACCGAAGATGATTTCAGGTGGGCCATTGAAGAAGCTACTCTCAAGAAAAAGCAAGATTTTTCGCGGGTAGAATTTTTCACATATGATGAGGGCGTCTGTGTTCAGTGTATGCATATAGGGAGCTATGACGATGAACCGGCTACCGTTGATTTGATGCACCGGTATATGGATGAAAAAGGATATGAACTGGACATAACCGATACGAGATATCATCATGAAATATATTTGAGCGACCCCAGAAAATGCCATGTGAGCAAATTGAAGACTGTCATAAGGCATCCGATAAAGGAGAAATGCAATGAAAATCAATGATTTAAACCGAATCGCTTTGGGCATAAATGCTGCCGGAGGAATAAACATAATCACCCTCGGCTTCAAGCTGATGAAAAAGCCTGATAAAACGCCTGAAGAAGAGGCTGCCGCAAGGGCTTTCATAAAAACATTTCGCTGGACCGTCATATTGGTTGTCATTGTATGCATCGCAATCGCTGTGACGATCGGTTTTACAATGTCTGATACCGGTATGGAATACGAGGGGGAGTATGCAGAAAGCCGAACCGGCCGCATGGAGAACGGACAGATACAATATGTAAAAAACGAACTTTATTATATCGATCCGGAAGACTATGGCCTATCTTCAGACCTTCCTGACGGCACAAATATTTCAGTATATTTCAATGAGGACGATCAAGTGGTGGCTTGTACAAACCAGGACGAGTCAGATGCCATCAGACAACAGCGAGTAATGAATTCCATGATCGTTATGGCAGTCTGCGTTGTAGGACTTATCGGATTTTCTCTGATCGCCAGGGCGACTTTTGGAAAACCGTGGTACAGCTGGGTTGCTTCCATCAAGGAAAAAAAGTAAAAGGAGAGTGGGCTTTGTGATAGTTTATATGGTTGACGATAAAAAATTGACAGCACCTGAATTTATCAAATTTGCCAACCAGGTATGGCCGGGAGAATACGATATTAAAAAAACTGATATCGCCTTGACAAAGACCATAAACATTACTGCTCGTGATGACCAAATGCTGGTGGGCGCTTTGCGTATACTTTCAGACGGATATTTTTTCGGCACTATTACAGAACTTTTGGTTTTGCCTTCGTATCAGGGATGCGGGATAGGCAGCAAGCTACTGGCGTTGGCCGGTGAAAATACTCCTACCATGTTATATTTCGGAGCGCAGCCGGGTGTGGAAAGTTTTTATGAAAAGAACGGCTGTAAGAGAAGTCTCCAATCATATGAACTGGATAAGAAATAAATGACGAGACATTCTTCTACCTATAGGCGGTATAAAATTTTCCTTTCTGATGATATACTTAGTTCATAAAGTCAAAAGGAGAGTTATATTGTGGACCAGGTAAAAATCGGAAAGTTTATAGCGCAATTACGTAAGGAGCTTGGGATGACCCAGACAGAACTTGGCGAAATGTTAGGCGTAAGTTACAAAGCTGTAAGCAAGTGGGAAAATGGCAGGAACCTACCGGATCCTTCACTATATAAGCCTTTGTGTTCTGTTCTTGGAATAACTTTGACGGAGTTTTTCAACGGCGAAAGGATTCAACAAGAAGATATCATTGAAAAAAGTGATCAAGTTATCAGCAATGTTATAGAAAGCAATAGAGAAACAGGAATTTTACAGATAATATCCAATGTAATAATGGGAATTGGCGCCATAACGCTATTTATTCCCACTTTAAATGATCTTGAACAGAGTATATCCATAATAATAATTTCTGTAGGATTGCTATTGATTTTCTTGGGGATGTCGCTTAAATTCACATCATGGAAGAGGAGCAATGAAAAAACTGTCAAAAATACCGGTATGGGTTTTACCAGCGGATTGACTTTGCTTTTTATCGGCCTTAAACTTACCGGACAAATAAATTGGCACTGGATATGGGTCGTTTCACCGTTATGGATAGGCTTTGCTTCTGTGGTTGTTATTCTTGGCGTGGTATTTTTTATAGGCAAGATAAAAAAACAATGGTAATGATTGATAGCGAGGAGAAAATAATATGAAGATTCATATAAGCGAAGATTTCCCAAAATATTTTAAGGCGGCATATCCTGAGGAATTTGAATTGTTCTCTCATTTCGAAACCACATCGGCTATACCGCAGGTCCTGTTTGCTGTAACCACATGGAAGGAAAACGGCAAACCTAACGTGTGTTTACATTCGTGGAGCTGTTTCCACGGAGATAAGACAGCTTTCTTTGCCGTTATGGGATGCCTGTATCAGCATACCCATACTTATGCCAACATACAGCGAGAAAAATGTTTCGCAATAAATTTTCTGCCTATAAGTTATTATGACAGGCTGGTTAAGACTATTCACAGCAATCATATGGAAGACGATGAGTTTCAAGTAGGCGGCTTTACTATGGAGGCTGCCAATGCAATAAATGCTCCGCTAATAGCAGAAGCTTTTATGAACGTAGAATGTAAATTGGAGCAGGTTCAGGATTTGAGCGGAGCCGGTATCACATCCATGGTCATCGGGAAAGTAGCTCATATTTCTGTCAGTGAAGAATACGCCCAAGGCTATGAAAACCGTTACGGGAAAGAGGGATTTATGATGCTGATACCGGCGCCTCAAGACCTTTTGACGGGAAAGCCGGCCCAGTCAGCCATAGCTACGGTGAATATAGAGAAGCTGGATTGAGAATAAAATTATGGATATAATTGATAAAATATTTCAGAGAAAATCAATAATAGTTTCAAATTTAGAACCTTATGGTTTTGTATTCGACGGAAAATCATATATCTATAAAAAAGCTCTTGAGGACAGCGGATTAGTCATTCAGGTTACTATATCGGGTGAGGGGAAAGTCAGCGCTCAAATAATCGATACTGCTGTCGACGAGCCTTATACCATGCATCTTGCCAACAGCGCCGCCGGAGAGTTTGTCGGCAGAGTTAGGAACGAGTACGAAACTTTACTTACGGATATAGCGAAAAAATGCTGCATACCGGATGTGTTTAAATCAGACATGGCGAAGAAAAGACAATAGGAAATGGTACGGTGCATTGCTGACCGTTTCAAAGAAAAAACTGGGCCTGGAATCGGATGAAGTTGTTGAAATTATTGATATTATGGAGCAACCTGAGATGATAAAATCCCTTCTTGAACAGAGCGACTATTATCCGGGGTGGCATATGAATAAAAAACATTGGTATACGATAATATTGGACGGTACAGTTTCCTTTGATGAAATTTGCCGTCGCATAGACATCAGCTATAAAATAGCGGGAAATAAAAGATAAAAAACAGGTGCTGTCTCTAATTAATTAATATTGAGACACCACCTGTTTTTAAAATTTAAGCTCTATCTTCGCAAGTCGTTACCTCCTTGCTTTAATATTCCAAAGAGCGCCATATCCATAAGCTCGCCGATAGTTTGAAGCATGGAGTGAATATTTTGTTCTTGCTTTTCGTCATAATATCTGAACAAAACTTCTATGCTCTCCAGATAGCGCAATGCTTTTTCCTTGCTAAGGCCCAGCCGGAGAGGCATACGAGATACCAGATTTTCCATGAACTCCATGTTCATAGTTTTTATGGGTTGACGCAATTCTTGTATGCTTTCGGCCAGATGTTTAGGCGGTCTGAACAAAGCAGTTTCAAAGATTTCCTTTTGCTTTGGATTGAGCTGGAAAAAATGTTCTCTTATAGCAAAGTATTCTTTGATGGCGTCTAAAATCTCCATAGAGTTCATCCGCTCTGTCTGATTTTCAATATAAGCCTTTAGGTCTGTGAAGGTCTTTTCAACGCAAAGCAGAAATAATTCATCCTTGCCGTATCCGTTGGAGCTGAACTCTTCCAGAGCCGCCTGATATGTGATTTCTCTGCTTTTTCCCTGCCTTTCCCTCTGATTCATCTGGCGCCTCCTTCAGCCTTGTGCAGCTCTCCGGATGCGGCGATGATTTCCTGTATGATAGCCGCGCACTGGGGAGAAGCCCTCTCCGGCACAGACACGGCGATGCCTGTAAAAACCGGCGAAACACCTGAATGATGGAAGCAGCGTAAATCCCAGATATTTTTTCACGGTAACAGGCGCATGGGTTATAGAGGCTCCAAAAAAAGCTCCGATGTATTTTCCTGCTGCCATGGCAATTGTAACAGCGCGCGGAGCCTTTTTAAGAAATATATGGACGGTTTCGTCTATATTATTTGTGTGAGCAATTTGTGCGTTTTGCGTCATAAATGACGCTGAAACTCATGCCAAAATTCACGTCATAAACGGAAGGAAATAAGTTGTAATATAGTTCGCCTTTTTGTAAAATATTCATATGAAAACTGATTCGCGAAAAATGTTAGTGATAACCGCAGTTTCAATCGTATTGATTTTGCTGCTTATAATCGGCGTATGCGCATATTTTTTGAAGCTGGATGTCGGCGACATCGATAAGTCTGACTCTCCCGACGGAAAATATACACTGACCATGCAGATGATAGGTGAACCCGTGCTGTTCGGCTCGGCGGACGGGCGGCTGGTGCTGAAGGAGGGGAAAGAAAAGCGAGCGGAATGCCGCTTCACTCTGGCCGATGACGGAATGAGCATCGTCCCTGGTTGCTGGCAGGTAAGGTGGTACGACGACAGGGTAGAGGCGATCATATCGGGAAGCGAACAGAGAGATGAGCAGATCGTGATTTATTTTAACGGAAAAACAGAAAAAGCTTATCTTGATCCGGACACCGGAGAGCCGCTACCGCCGTCGGAAGAACGCGACACGGAGGAAGCGCGTCTTGAAATGGAGAAGCAGGAGCAGGAGAGGCAGCAAAAGGAACGTGAGGAATTCGAAAAAACACAGCAACCCATCATAAAAGGCTATGAAGCTGTACACGATTTTATTATCAAAGAGGGATTTGACGGCGCTGTTCCCGGCGTTTTTGACTCAGGAGGCGCAGAAGCCCACGGCGGAGACTCTTTATATATCCTTGCGGAGGATAAAAGCTTCATAGAATTTCTGCAATACAATAGGGAATCGACAAACGGCAAGTGCGGGCTGTATGTGCGATATAAATGCGCTAAAGAAAGAGACAGCACATGGGATCTGTCATCAGCCGAAATAATAGACATGTACGCTTATCAACGAAGTACGGGAAAGGTAGTTGCCGGCGGCAAGACCGACTGGACGACATCGGGCTCGGAAGAATACACAGAGCTTACGGGCGAGAATTGAGGTAAACATTATGAGAGAAATATATAAAATCGTTTTCAGTCCCACAGGAAAGAGCATGAAAATCGCCGGGTATCTGGCAGAAGAATTTAAAGGCCTAAAACAACTCATAGATTTGTGCGAAAGGGCGGACGGAAAAACCGAGAGGAGCACTGGTATAGGAGCGAGAAGAAAGGCCGCCGAGCGAGCAGAGGGCGCGGCGGCCGCCCGAAACGGTGAAAATGCGCCGATAGCAGAAGGCGTTCATACAGACGGATTCATCTATATAGATGAAGAAGATTTTTCTATCTTTTCTGTGCCATGTTACGGCGGAAGGGTGCCCAAAACGGCGGTAGAAAGGCTGTCGCGCATAAACGGCAGCGACACTCCCGCCATAGTATGCGTTACTTTCGGGAACCGAGCCTTTGAGGACTCGATGCTGGAACTGGCAGACATCGCCGAAGGAAGAGGCTTTAAAGTCATCGGAGCCGCAGCCGTGTCATGTGAGCATAATATCATGCACGAATTCGGGAAGGGGCGCCCCGATGAAGATGACAAAGAAAAAATACGAACGTTCGCCCATGCGGTGGCGAGAAAACTCAATTCCGGCGACCGTAGCAGACCTTCGCTGCCGGGCAACAGGCCTTATAAAGAAAGGCATGAAGCATCCATCGATATTCAGGTAGACGAAAACACATGCGTTTGCTGCGGAATGTGCGCGCTCAAATGTCCTGTCGGGGCCATATCAAAAGACGGCAAGCAAGTTGACAAGAATAAGTGTATAAGCTGTATGAGATGCATAGAGATCTGCAGAAGCAGGAGTATACCCAAGGAATATGTAGATGCATTGATAGACAGACTGGGAGACGCTTGTCAAGGCAGGAAGGAAAACAGTTTCTTTTTGTAGATGGTTTCTATTGCCAAGATAAACAGTTGCTTCTTTAGCCCTTGTATGATAAAATAAAAATCAAAGAATTCGGAGGCAATTATGAAGACTAAGGCACTGTATGCCGGCTCTTTCGATCCTCTTACTTTAGGACATCTGGATATAATAGAGAGAGCAGCCGGTATTTTTGACGAAATGGTCGTCGGAGTTGTAGTCAATCTTGAGAAGAAGACCATGTTTTCTTTTCAGGAGAGGATGGAGATGATCAAAGAGGCAGTAGCGCATCTTCCCAATGTAAAGGTTGATATGTGTGACGGACTGCTGGCGGATTTTGTCAATGATAATGGGTTTAATGTGGTAGTAAGAGGCCTTAGAGGAATGTCCGACTTTGACAGCGAGCAGCAGATGGCGCAGCTGCATAAGTATCTTTATAATGATAAGATAGAAACAGTGTTTCTTATGGCCGATTCTAAATACGCATTCATAAGCTCCACCATGGCCAAACAAGTGATCTCTTTAGGAGGCAAAGGGGACATGCTGGTGCCGCCTTGTGTGTTAGAAAAGATGAAAAGGAGATTGAACAAGTAATGGAAAATACGATGAAAGTTTTAGAACTGCTTGAAGAATTAGAGGATATAGTTGACGAAGCAACAGGACTTCCCTTGACAGGCAAGATAATGCTTGATGCCGAAGAGATTTTCCAGATTGTTCGCGAAATAAGACTTGCATTGCCTGATGACGTTCAGCAGGCCAAGTGGATAAGGGATGAGAGGGACAGAATACTGGCCGAAGCAAAAACAGAATATGAGCGCATAATACGAGAGGCTAAAAAACAAGCTGATTATCTGGTAGAAACAGATGATATAACCATAAGGGCGACCAAGCTGGCAGCAGAAATCAAACAGGACGCTGAAACTCATGCCCGCGTTATGAGGATGAGAACTTATGATTACGTTGATAAGATGCTATACGATATGCAGCAAAAGATGGACGAACTCAATATGAAATATTTTGGAGAAATGTATACTAGTTTAGAGACAACCTTTAACCAGATCAATGAGATCTTGGCTGCTAACAGAGAGGAAATGAAAAATTTGGCATATAAAACTCAAAACGAGGTAGAATCAGGTACTTTCGCCGAAAGCCTTGAAGAAGAGTAAAACGCTATAAAACAGAAAAATAAAACCTTTTGCGAGAACGCTTACGTTAAACAGGCTTGCAGAAGGTTTTTTAATTTTACTATATTTTTTTCGCAAGAAAAAGAAAAAACTTAATATGCTGTAATATGAGAGACAAAAAACTTGTTGTAAATAAAATGGTAGTAGCTTTGGCGTCATTTTTTGCCTTTGCTATGGTAGCTTTTCCTGATGTAACTGAAGAAGGCTCTAAAACAGCCATAATCATATGGGCCAATTCCATAGTGCCTGTGCTGCTGCCTTTCTTCATTTTCTCGGATTTTATAAAGAGGACAGGAGACTTACAGAAACTGCCGCCGAGAGTATATCCTTTTATTATGGCGGTATTATCCGGATATCCTATGGGAGCAAAGGTAGTGGGAGATTATGTAAAGGAGGAACGGCTCTCCCTGGATGAAGGCAGATGGGTCTTGAGCTACTCTATGGTTACGGGCCCGGCATTCATATTGTTTACCATAGGACAATTTATCGGTTCAAGCAAGGCTGCGGTCTTGGTAGCCATAGCGCATTATGCCGGAGGAATTTTAAACGGTTTGCTTTATGTAAATAAAAAAGGCAAGCCGCATAAAGTGCAGGCTGCGGAATTCAAGCCAAAAGGCGACTATATGGAAAACTTCACTTACGCCATAATGGGAGGTTTCAAATCCATGGCCATAATCCTGGCATATCTTATAATTTTCACCATAGGAATCAACTTGTTGGACAAAGCGGGATTATTTGCAGCCATCAATGACAAAACTTTGTGTTCTTGTATAAAAGGCTTTATGGAAATGACTGTAGGCATCAATCAGATGGGAATGTGCAATATAGGGATTGAAATGAAAACCGTACTTGCGGCCATGATGGTATCTTTCGGAGGAATGTCCATCGTAGGTCAATCAGCTTCCATGACCAGAAAAACCGGTATAGGCATAAAAGACATCTTTTTGATGAAAATAACCCATGGAATGATAGCAGCAATTGTAGCTGTAATATTGGTCCACTTTGTGGTATTATAAATGTATGAATAACAAATGTGTAGGAATAACAGCAGAATATAACCCTTTTCACAATGGGCACCTTTATCATTTAGAACAGTCCAAGCTGGCCACGGGAGCTCAGATTTCGGTTGCAGCCATGAGCGGAAATCTTGTGCAGAGAGGTCACATGGCCATATGCAGCAAGTGGGAGAGAGCAGAGGCAGCTGTTAAATGCGGAATCGATTTGGTAGTAGAGATCCCTACTGTGTTCGCATGCAATTCAGCTCCTGTATTTGCTTCGGCAGCTGTGGAAATTTTAGAGAATTTGGGTGCAGATTGGATTTCTTTCGGAAGCGAATCGGGAAATATAGAGGAACTCAAAGAGATTTCCCGGGCAATGAATGAAAAAGAAACTTTGATAGAGAAGCTTGTAAGGGAGAAAGTCAAAGAGGGACTTTCTTATCCCAGAGCGAGAAGGGACGCCGTGGCTTTGATACTGGGAGATGAAAAGGCTGATTTGCTGGATTTGCCTAACAATATTTTAGCCATAGAATATCTTAAGCGCATTCAAAACGCCAAGCCTGTTACTGTAAAAAGGCAGGGACCGGGATACAACGAGTTGGAGCCGTGTGAGGATATGGCCTCTGCTTCTGCCATCAGAAGCATGGTAAAAAGCAGCAAAAATGTGGAAACTCTTACACCTGAACCGTCAACTGAGATGCTGAAAAAAGCTTTGCACCCATCGGAAGATAAAATTTTTCAAATTATATGTGCAAAAGTTCTGACTTCTTCTCGAGAAGAACTGGATAGAGTGTTTGCCGGCGGGGAGGGCCTGGGAAACAAGCTGAAAAATGAAATAAGAAAGGCTTCTGCGTATGATCAACTGATACAGCGCTTAAAATCTAAGCGATATACAAGGACCAGGATAGAAAGATTTATTTCACATGTACTGTTAGATATAGGCGCACCTGATTTATATCCTAATTATATCAGGGTTTTGGCTTTCAACAAAGCCGGCAGCAGATATTTAAAGGAAGTGAAGAAAAAAGGCATTTGCAGTTTGCCTATAATAACCAATATTAATAAAGACGCTCAAAACGACGTTGCTCTTATGTCAGCTATAGAAAAGGACATTCTTGCGGCAGATATATTTAATTTAGCATCGGGAAGAAACCTTTATGATGAGTCTGACTATGTCAGAATGCCTCGATTGATTGAATAGACAGATAGACTGATTGAATGATGATTGAATGGTGATTGAATAAAAAATTTCTCTTGACTAACCGCATATAAAGTGGTATTCTATTCAAGATATAAAGATATACAGTTTCAATTCAAAGGAGGAATCCATGAGAGCCATAGAACTACAGACGGCAAACATCAAGTTAAAAAACGATTACGACAGTGAATTGAAAAAAAACGTTATTATTATCCCTACTTTCGCAGATGTACACGTTCATCTTCGAGAGCCGGGATTTTTTTATAAGGAGACGATACGAACCGGAACAATGGCAGCTGCCAGGAGCGGATACGGTTTATTGATGTCCATGCCTAATTTGCAGCCTGTTCCCGATTGTTTGGCAAACCTGGAGCAAGAATTAAAAATCATAAAAAAAGAGGCATGCATAGATGTGATACCTTACGGCTCCATAACCAAAGGAGAAAAAGGACAGGAACTTTCCGATATGGAAGAGATGGCGCCTTTCGTGGCAGGATACACCGATGACGGAGTCGGCCTTAATTCACCTGAGCTTATGGAAAGCGCCATGAAAATCGCAAAAAAAACAGGCAAGCTCATAGCCGCCCATTGCGAAGATATGGAACTCAGGGCCGGAGGATACATACATGCAGGCAGTTACGCCGCTCAACACGGACACAAGGGAATCTGTTCAGAAAGCGAATACAAGCCTATAGAGAGAGACTTAAAGCTGGCTGCCAAGACAGGCTGCAGATATCACGTATGCCATGTGTCAGCCAAGGAAAGCGTTCAGCTTATAAGAGAAGCTAAACAGGCCGGGATCGATGTTACCTGCGAAACCGCTCCCCACTATCTGACCTTAACCGATGATATGCTCAAAGAGGACGGAAGATTTAAGATGAATCCGCCTATCAGGAGCAAGCAGGACCGGGAAGCGTTGATAGAAGGCATTCTGGACGGGACTATAGACATGATAGCCACAGACCACGCGCCTCATTCAGCTGAAGAAAAAGCCAAAGGGCTAGAAGGCAGCGCCATGGGTATAACAGGGCTGGAGACATCTTTTCCGGTAATATATACTGAATTGGTTAAAACAGGCATTTTGTCTTTAGATAAGGTGCTGGAACTTATGTGTTACAACCCAAGAAAAAGATTCGGCTTGGCTATGCCGGATATGGACACCGACTATGCTGTATGGGATTTGGAGACAGAATATTCAATAGATTCCGAATCTTTCATTTCCATGGGCAAAGCTACGCCTTTTGACGGCTGGAAAGTATACGGAAGATGTCTGAAAACAGTCGCCGGCGGAGCTACAGTATGGGATATTAAGGAGCAGAAATGAAACAGGACATATATATAATAGAAGAAAACGTCGTTCTGGCTAAAAATACCATGAAAATGGTGATTTCCGGAGACACGGACAGCATAAAGAAACCGGGACAGTTTGTCAACATTAAGATAGACGGACTATTCCTAAGAAGACCTATTTCCATATGTGATATGGAAGATGGCAAGATTACGCTGATATATAAGATAGTAGGACAAGGTACAGAGGCGCTGGCATCTATGGAAAAAGGAAATAGGCTGAATGTTCTGGTCGGCCTGGGTAACGGATACGATACTTCCAAAAGCGGCGATAATCCTGTGCTGATAGGCGGAGGCGTAGGCATACCTCCATTATATGGACTGGCCAAGGAGCTTATTTCTCAAGGGAAAAAAGTAAAAGCCGTACTGGGATTTAACACCGGCGATGAGATATTTCTTTTTGATGAATTTAAAGAGATGGGTGTGGAAACGTACATAACTACGGTGGACGGCTCTACAGGAACAAAAGGTTTTGTTACTGACATACTGAGATCGTTGGAATACACGTATTTCTATACCTGCGGGCCTATGGCCATGTTCAAGGCTATAGAGGAAAATGCTGTAACTTCAGGCCAGTACAGCTTTGAAGAGAGAATGGGCTGCGGATTCGGAGCCTGCATGGGATGTTCGTGCAAGACAAAATACGGCAGCAAAAGAATATGCAAGGACGGACCTGTGCTGGAAAGGGAGGAGATAATATGGTAGCCGATTTGAAAAAGGACATGAGTATCAATTTGTGCGGCTTGGAACTTTCCAATCCGGTGATTCCGGCTTCGGGAACTTTCGGATACGGTATGGAATATGCGGAATTATATGATATCAATTGTCTCGGCGCTTTTTCATGCAAAGGCACTACATTGGAAGAAAGGTTTGGTAATCCTACTCCCAGAATCGCAGAGACACCTGACGGAATGATAAACGCTGTCGGCTTGCAAAATCCCGGCGCAGACCATGTCATAGAAGAAGAACTGCCTAAGTTGAAGAAAGTTTACCATAAAAAAATTATGGCAAATATAAGCGGCTTCAGCGTGGAAGAATACGTTAATGTGGCAAGGAAACTGGCAGGTCAGGACCAGATAGGCTGGCTGGAAGTAAATATCAGCTGCCCTAATGTTCATGGCGGAGGAATGGCCTTCGGCACCACTGCCCAGGGAGCGGCTCAAGTGACGAGAGCTGTAAAAAGGGTGGCCGACAAGCCGGTGATAATGAAACTTTCACCTAACGTTACAGATATCGTGGAAATTGCCAAAGCTTGCGAGGCTGAAGGAGCGGACGGCATAAGCCTCATAAACACTCTTTTGGGTATGAGAATAGATTTAAAGACGAAAAAACCTGTCATCGCCAATAAGATGGGTGGATTTTCAGGACATGCCATACTTCCCGTGGCCCTCAGAATGGTGTATCAGGTATATGAGGCAGTTAAAATCCCTGTAGTGGGCATGGGCGGCGTTTCCACCGCAGAGGAAGTCATAGAGATGATGCTGGCCGGAGCAACTGCGGTCCAAATAGGAGCAGCAAACCTGATAAATCCTTACGCATGCAGAGATATAATAGATAAACTTCCTGAAACCATGGAAAAATACGGTATAAATTCATTAAAAGATATTATAGGAGGTGCCCATTAATGGCTAAAGATGTAATAGTAGCTTTGGATTTTGCCACTGCAGAAGAAACTTTGAAATTTCTTGATAACTTTAAAGCGAAAAAACCTTATGTAAAGATAGGAATGGAACTTTTCTACGGAGAAGGACCTCAGATAGTCAGAGAAATAAAGGCTAGAGGACACAAGATATTTCTTGATCTAAAGCTTCATGATATACCTAATACAGTGAAGAAGGCCATGGCGGTGCTGTCTAAGCTGGATATAGACATGGTAAATCTTCATGCTGCGGGAACCATAGACATGATGAAGGCCGCCCTTGAAGGTCTTACAAGACCAGACGGAACAAGACCTCTTTTGATAGCAGTAACCCAGCTTACTTCTACGACAGAGGCAGTGATGAAAGAAGAGCTTCTCATAGATATGCCTCTGGAAAAAGTGGTCATGGACTATGCTTACAATGCCAGAAAAGCAGGGCTTGACGGTGTTGTATGCTCTCCGCTGGAGGCCAGAGCTGTTCATGAGAAATGCGGAAACGAATTTTTAACAGTTACGCCGGGAGTCAGATTTGCAGGGGGAGACACCCAGGATCAGAGAAGAGTCATGACTCCGGAAGCTGCTGCCAGAGAAGGCTCAGATTACATAGTCGTAGGAAGACCGATAACTCAGGCAGAAGATCCTCAAGCTGCTTACGACAGATGCGTAAAAGACTTTTTAGGAACAGATAATTAAGGCAAATACACAGTTTATTATAAAGATAGGAGGATGGAAAATGGTAAGCAAGACGGAAATCGCTCAAGGGTTATTATCGATAGGAGCTGTTTTCTTAAGACCTGAAGAGCCATTTACATGGGCAAGCGGCATAAAAAGTCCCATATATTGCGACAACAGACTCACTTTAACTGCTCCTGAAGTTAGAGATAAGGTAGAAGAAGGACTTGCTCAGATAGTTAAAGATATTTATCCGGAATGTGAAGTGCTGATGGGAACCAGCACGGCAGGAATAGCTCATGCGGCTATTGTAGGCTATAAACTTAACCTCCCTATGGGTTATGTAAGAGGCTCTGCTAAGGATCACGGCAGAACCAACAGAATAGAAGGGAAGCTGCTTCCCGGACAAAAAGTCGTAGTAATAGAGGATTTGATTTCTACAGCAGGTTCAGCTGTCGACACTGTGGAAGCTTTGAGAGAAGCGGGAGCCGATGTTTTGGGAATTGCCAGCATATTTACATACGGCATGAAAAAAGGCTTGGATAAGCTTGCAGAGCATAAAGTGAAAAATGTAAGCTTATGCGATCTGGATGCTTTAGTTGAAGTTGCCGCCGAAGGCGGTTATATAAAAGATAACGCTAAAGACGGAATCCTTCGTTTTCGCGAAAATCCGTCAGATGAAAGTTGGATGAGAGGAGTAAAGTAAATGAAAGAAATCAGAAATTTAATCAACATTACAGACCTTTCCGTAGAGGAAATAGACAGCCTTATAGAAGTAGCAGATGATATAGTTGCAAATCATAAAGATTACGAGAACATATGCGCTCATAAAAAACTGGCAACCCTGTTCTTTGAGCCGAGCACGAGAACCAGACTCAGCTTTGAAGCGGCTATGCTGGAACTGGGAGGAAGCGTTTTAGGCTTCTCTGAGGCTAACTCCAGCTCAGCAGCTAAAGGCGAAAGCGTAGCTGATACTATCAGAACAGTAGGCTGTTATGTAGACGTTATTGCTATGAGACATCCGAAAGAAGGAGCGCCTATAGTAGGAGCACAGAGAACCACTGTGCCTATAATCAACGCCGGAGACGGCGGACATTTTCATCCGACTCAGACCTTGACGGACCTTTTGACTATCAAGAGAAAAAAGGGCAGACTAAGCAACATGACCATAGGTCTTTGCGGAGACTTGAAGTTTGGAAGAACAGTACATTCTCTTATAGAAGCCATGCTTCGTTATGAAGGAATCAAATTTGTCTTGATTTCTCCGGGAGAACTGCAGGTACCTGATTATATGAAAGAAAAGATGAACGCCAAAGGCGCTCAATGGAAAGAAGTTGAAAGCCTGGAGGAGGCCATGCCTGAGCTGGATATTCTCTATATGACAAGAGTTCAAAAAGAAAGGTTCTTCAACGAGGAAGATTATATAAGACTTAAAGACAGCTACATATTGGATTTGGAAAAATTAAAACCTGCTAAGGCAGACCTTACGATAATGCATCCTCTGCCTAGAGTAAATGAAATATCAACAGAGGTAGACGACGACCCAAGAGCCTGCTACTTCTTCCAGGCTCTTTGCGGAAAGCATATAAGAATGGCGTTGATACTGTTCCTTTTAGGAATTAAAAAAGAAGCAAAATAGGTGTAAAAAGATAAAAAGGAGGTATAAATATGAATATTGACGGAGTAAATAACGGTATAGTTATAGATCATATCAAAGCAGGCAAGAGTATGATGGTGTATGAGCTTTTGGGCCTTGACAAGATAGATAATTGCGTAGCCATCATACAGAACGCATCCAGTACCAAATACGGCAAGAAGGACATTGTAAAGATAGATGAGCTTATAGATTTGGACTATGACCTTCTTGGATATGTAGACAGCAATATAACAGTAAATATAGTAAAAGACGGCAAACTTGACAAAAAACTGCATATGGAGCTGCCGGATACACTTAAAAATGTAGTTAAATGCAAAAATCCTAGATGTATTACATCGGTTGAGCAGGAAATTGTTCATACATTTAAACTGGTAGATAAGGAAAAGAAAGTTTACAGATGCGTTTACTGTGATGCGGAACATAGAATTAAATAATAATTTTATTGTAAACTAAAATAAATTGTAAACCGTCAGCCTATTGATATGAGCCGTTTTGGGGCAATATATCAGCTGGTGGTTTTGACATTGAGGAAACAAGGAGATGGAACAAAATACAAAAGTGTACGTTATAGGACATAAGAATCCCGATACGGATTCCATTTGCTCAGCCATAGCTTATGCTAATCTTAAGCGTATATTGACAGGAGAGGAATATACTGCTGTCAGAGCAGGACGAATTAATGAGGAAACTAAATACGTGTTAGAACGATTTGATGTCGATACTCCTGAATTTTTGTCCAATGTCAGTCTACAGGTAAAAGACATGGACATAAACAGAGTTGAGGGCATTTCCGGAGAAACATCTATAAAAGATGCGTGGAAAATGATGAAAGAACGCAATATGCGTACTATGCCCATAGTTAAAGACAATTGTCTTGAGGGGCTTATTACTATAGGAGATATTGCCACATCATATATGGATGTGCACGACAGTCAAATACTTGCTAAAGCGCATACTCCATATGCCAACATCATCAAGACTTTGGACGGATTCTTAGTTGCCGGAAAAGCGTTGAATTCTTTAACAGATGAAAAAAGCAGCAGAGATAAGTACACCTCGGGCAAAGTGGCCATAGCCGCTTCCGGAACCGATATAATGGAAGACTTCATAGAAAAGGGAGATCTGGTCATTTTGGGAAACAGATATGAAGCTCAATTATGCGCCATAGAACTGGAAGCTGCATGTTTGGTTGTATGCAAAGGATCCAAAGTGCCTGACGCAATAAAAAAATTGGCAGAAGAAAAAGGAATAATTATAATAAGCACACCTCATGATGCGTTTACTGTAGCAAGATTGATAAATCAAAGCATACCTGTCAGGTGCTTTATGAGCCGTGAGAATCTTACTACTTTTGATGCCGACGAACTGGTAGACGATATCAAAGAAACAATGGCTAAAAAAAGGTACAGAGACTTTCCGGTTTTAGATGAAACGGGAAAATTGATAGGGCTCATATCAAGGCGAAGGCTTTTGAGCGCGAGAAAGAAAAAGGTGATTTTAGTAGACCATAATGAGAGGTCTCAATCAGTAGACGGCGTTGTTGACGCTGAGATCCTTGAGATAATAGACCATCATAGAATCGGAAGCGTGGAAACCATGGAACCTGTATTCTTTCGCAACCAACCTTTAGGTGCAACTTCAACAATAGTGGCTCAGATGTATAAAGAGAACCACATAAAAATAGATGCCGATATGGCTTCTTTGATGTGTGCAGCTATAATCTCCGATACACTTATGTTCCGGTCGCCTACATGTACATCCACAGACAAAGAAATCTGCGTTGAACTGGCTAAAATTGCTGATATTAATATAGAAGAATTAGCAAAAGCAATGTTTGACGCCGGCAGCGATATCAGCGGAATGACTGCACGCCAGATATGCGCTATGGATTTCAAGCAGTTTACTTCTGGCAGCGTGACCTTCGGAGTAGGACAAATCAACTCTATGAACAGTCAGGAACTGGCTGAAATAAAGGAAAAAATAATGCCATCGCTGGAAGATTTAATGAGAGAAAAAGAACTTGACATATTATTTTTTATGTTAACTAATGTTGCTGAACAGAGTTCGGAAGTATTGTGCGTGGGTGATGGCGCTTTAGAATTGATTTCAGAATCTTTCGATTTAAATCATGATGTTTCAGAGAAAAACAAAGAACCGGCAGTCGTACTTTCAGGCGTAGTTTCAAGAAAGAAGCAGCTGGTTCCTGTGATAGTGGAAAATTTACGTCAATTATAACGAACTCATTAGAAGATGACTGGAGAGTTGAAATTTATGCCAAAAGATATGAAAAAAATCATTGCAGAGACAATGATCAAAATGATTAAAAAGAAAGGCAGCGAAAAAATAACCGTGACTGCTCTTATAGAAGAGTGCCATATATCGAGGCAGACCTTTTCTTATCATTTTAAGGATCTTATGGACGTACTTGAGTGGTCAGTATGCAAAGGAACAGAGCATATTGTTGCAGAGAGTCTCAAGGCAGATGACATGAAATCAGCTCTTGAAATTTTTATATCATTTTCATCAGATAGATTCATAGAATTATCAAAACTGATGGACTCAGGTAAAAGAGCAGAGCTGGAAGAGCTTATAACTGATGCGGTTGAAGGTTATCTTCTGGAAGTTTTAAAGAAAAATATGCCTGAAATTTCTGTCAATTATAGCGACATGAAAACTTTACTCAGATTTAATGCTTTCGGACTTGCGGGTACTCTCTTGGATTTTTGCAAAAACCCTCAAACAGACAGAGAAAAACTCGCTGAACAGCTTGAAAAAATGATTTCTTTACAATTTTTGAACTTTGTAAGTACATATTCAGAAAAATGACAGTAGAATCCAGTAAAAATAATTGAGATAATAGATGATATATAAATATATATAAATAAAATCTGAAATCACAGAATTATAAGCTTAGGAGGGTATATCAAGTATGCAGGAAGTAAAAAAACCAAAAAAACCGCTGATATATTATTACCTTATCGTTATGGCAGTTCTGCTTCTCATAAATCTTCTGGCTATGCCTAAACTGGCCGAGCAACAGATAGAAGATGTAGATTACGGTACATTCATGACAATGACCGAAAACAAGCAGATAGGGCAGGTAGAGGTTCAGCAGCAGGAAAATCAGATTTTGTTTACTGATAAAAAGAATACCACAGTATACAGAACAGGAATGATGCCTGACGATGATTTAACACAGCGTCTTTTTGATTCGGGAGCTGAATTTTCCGGCGAGATAATACAGCAGACAGACCCTTGGATTACTATTTTAGTATCATGGGTTCTGCCTATAGTGATATTTATAGCTATAGGACAGTATATTTCCAGAAAGATGATAAAGAATGCCGGCGGCGCAAATTCCATGATGTTTGGAATGGGCAAAAGCAACGCTAAAGTGTATGTTAAATCTTCAGAAGGAATAAAATTTTCTGATGTGGCAGGTGAAGACGAAGCTAAAGAAAGCCTTTCCGAGATAGTGGAATATCTCCACGACCCAAGCAAATACAGAAATATCGGAGCCACCATGCCGAAGGGCATCTTGCTGGTAGGCCCTCCGGGAACAGGTAAGACCATGCTGGCCAAAGCAGTGGCAGGAGAATCCAACGTACCGTTCTTCTCCATGTCAGGCTCGGAATTTGTAGAAATGTTCGTAGGCATGGGCGCTTCCAAAGTGCGCGATTTATTTAAGCAAGCTAAAGAAAAAGCTCCGTGTATCGTATTTATAGATGAGATAGACGCCATCGGGCAAAAACGTGACGGCCGTTTGGGCGGCAACGATGAAAGAGAGCAGACCCTCAATCAGCTGTTGACAGAGATGGACGGCTTTGAAGACAACACCGGAGTCGTAATTCTGGCAGCTACCAACAGACCGGAATCACTAGATCCTGCTTTGACGAGACCCGGAAGATTCGATCGTCGTGTACCTGTCGAACTGCCTGATCTTAAAGGCCGTGAAGATATCCTTAAAGTGCACGCCAAAAAGGTTAAGACAGATCGAGATATAGATTATGGCAAGGTGGCACGCATGGCTTCGGGAGCATCAGGAGCGGAGCTGGCCAACATCGTCAATGAAGCTGCCCTCCGCGCGGTTAGAAACGGCAGAGACTGCGTGACTCAGTCAGACCTGGAAGAAAGCATAGAAGTAGTCATAGCCGGTTACCAGAAGAAAAACGCAATCCTCACTGACGAGGAAAAACGCATCGTTGCTTATCATGAAATCGGCCATGCCCTCGTGGCAGCTAAGCAGACTCAATCTGCTCCTGTCCAAAAGATAACCATAGTGCCTAGAACTTCAGGAGCGCTGGGGTATACGATGCAGGTGGAAGAGGGGAATCACTACCTGATGAGCAAGACGGAGCTGGAAAACAAGATAGCAACCCTTACAGGCGGACGCGCCGCAGAAGAGCTTATCTTTAATTCATCATCCACCGGAGCTTCCAACGACATAGAACAGGCAACCAAGATAGCGAGAGCTATGATAACAAGATACGGCATGAGTGACGAATTTGACATGGTAGCCATGGAAACTGTAACCAACCAGTACTTGGGCGGCGACACAACTCTGGCATGCTCGGCACAGACCCAGTCTGAGATAGACAGACAAGTGGTGTCTCTTGTGAAAAAACAGCACGAAAAAGCTGCAAGGATACTTGAAGAAAATCGCCAGAAACTTGATGAACTTGCCCAATATCTCTATGAAAAAGAGACCATCACCGGCGAGGAATTTATGGAGATCCTGGAAAAATAACACAGCACCGGCAGGCATTGATGCCTGCCGCTCAACCCGTAGACAAACTCCGGACAGATTGTATGAATGTCCGGGGTTTTCTTTTACTTTTTCTTTTCGTACGTTGCAGGGCGTGATACGTTGCAGGCGTGATACGTTGCAGGCGTGATACGTTGAAGGCGTGAGAAGCAGCAGATTTTTCGGCGCTGATAAAGTTTGTTTATTTTTGAAATTTTGTCATCGAATTTCCATAAAA
>ULQC01031722.1_pt1 | contig 32220 bp, 27 predicted proteins | sample 1954091 | NCBI WGS metagenome assembly ULQC01 (sample SAMEA4835645, study PRJEB28245) | human gut metagenome | biome: gut microbiome; material: fecal sample | place: Denmark | collected 2008
CAAGGTTTAGCGCCAAATGCCCGTGCCTGCACGGAAAAATACTTATCCGTTGGGAAAGCCGAAAAAAGCAAAAAAAATGGCCTGTTTTTGCAACGTGGCGGACTTTTTGAATTTCCGGTATCCCCAAAATGAATGTACAATAGAAAGGAATCGCTATGAAATTTTCAGAAATGAAGTACGAACGCCCGGACCTGGATAAGGTTCTGGCCCAGTGCGAAGAGTATGCCAAAAAGATGGCCGCTGCCCAGAGCGGCGAAGAACTGGTACAGCTTTACCGCGAAGAAAACGCCATGATGGCCCATTACCACACGGCATCCTGCCTGGCATCCATCCATTATACCCAGGATACCCGCGATGAATACTGGAGCGGGGAACAGGAATGGTTTGATGCAACCGGCCCGGCGGTCAGCAATGCAGCACGCAATGTTGCGGAGGCGATTCTTTCCAATCCGCACGCCAAAGCGCTGGAAGAAGCGTTCGGTACTCGCATTCTGCCCAGCCTGCGCAACCTGGTGCTGAGCATGGACGACCGGGTGATCGAACTGCAGAAAGAGGAAAATGCCCTGACCAGTGCTTACCAGAAATTGTACGGCGGTGCAATGGCGGAGCTGGACGGCAAACAGCTGACCATCCCGCAGCTGACGCTGTATAAGCAGAGCACTGACCCCGCCATGCGCCGTAAGGCTTACGAGGCGGAAGCCGTTTACTTTGACGCCCACCGCGCCGAGTTTGACGAGATCTATGATAAGATGGTCAAGAATCGCAACGAGCAGGCACGCATCCTGGGCTACAACGATTATAGCGAGCTGAGCTATATCCGCATGAACCGCATCGGTTACGGCCCGGCGGAGGTTGCCGCGTTCCGCCAGGAAGTGGTGGAGCAGGTGGTGCCCATGATCCAGAAGGCTCTGGCTCTGCGCAACAAGCGCACCGGCATTGAGAACCCCATGTTCTGGGACAGCACCATCAGCTTTGCGGACGGCAACCCCGTGCCGCACGGCAGCTATGACGAGCTGATGGCCGGTGCCCGCAAGATGTACCATGAGCTCAGCCCCGAAACGGCAGAGTTCATCGACTTCATGCAGGATAACGAGATGTTCGACGTTCTCAGCCGCCCCGGCAAAATGAGCGGCGGTTATGAGGAAATGCTGCCCGATTACAAGACCCCCTTCATCTTTGCCAACTGGAACGGCACGGCGGGGGATGTGGATGTGCTGACCCATGAAGCAGGGCATGCGCTGGAAGGCTACCTGGCTGCCCGCAGCCCCAAGAACATCCCCGAAGATATCCAGTGCCCCGGTATGGAGAGCGCCGAGATCCACTCCATGAGCATGGAGTTCCTGACCGCCCCGTGGCATCACCTCTTCTTTAAGGAGGATACGGATAAATACGAGCTGCTGCACGCCGAGGACAGCTTTATCTTCCTGCCATACGGCTGCATGGTGGATGAATTCCAGCACATTATGTATCAGCAGCCAGATCTTACGCCGGATGAACGCAATGCCGTCTGGCTGGAGCTGGAAAAGAAATACCGCCCCTGGAACAAGTTCGGCGACCTGCCGTTCTATGGCCGCGGCGCAGGCTGGCAGCGCCAGCTGCATATCTTTGAATGCCCGTTCTACTATATTGATTACTGCCTGGCAACCGCCATTGCCCTGCAGTTCTTTGTGGCCAGCCTGAAGGACCACAAGGACGCCTGGCAGCGCTATATGAAGCTGACAAACCTGGCCGGTATGGCAACCTATACCGAGCTGGCCGAAAGCGCCGGAATGAAAGCCCCCTTTACCAAGGGTAGCCTGACCGAGCTTTCCCGCGCGGTGGCGGATTGGATCGAGCAGCATCAGGTAAGCTAAAACAGAATAAGCATCACTTTTATGCCGCAGGCTGTGTGCCTGCGGCATTTTTGCTGCCATTTTTGAAGCAGTGGGAAAGAACCAGATAAAATATATTGACTGACATAATATTATATGATATATAATATATAGAACAAAATAATAACGGCAGAGCCGCCGCCACACGCAGCGGCACTGCCGGGCTAATACAACAGGGAAGGGGGCACCCACATGAGCTTTACCACAGGCGCGGCGCTGCTGGATGCCGTGGTGCTGGCGGTCGTATCGCGCGAGGAAGAAGGTACTTATGGCTACAAGATCACCCAGGAGATCAAGCAGGCGCTGGAATTGAGCGAATCGACACTGTACCCGGTGCTGCGGCGGCTGCAAAAAGATGGCTGCCTGACCATTTACGATGAACCGTTCAATGGCCGCAACCGCCGCTATTATAAAATTACCCCGCTGGGGCGGCAGCAGCTGGCAGGCTACAAGGCAGAGTGGAAAGTTTACGCCGCCAACATTGACCATATTTTTGGGGAGGATGCAAAATGACAAGGCAGGAATATATGCAGCAGCTGGCAGCTCTGCTGGCCGCAATGCCGGAAGCCGAACGCCGGGATGCCCTGGATTATTACGAAGAATACTTTGATGCTGCAGGCCCCGAAAAAGAGGCCCAGACCATCCAGGAACTGGGCAGCCCCCAGAATGTGGCGGAAAAGATATGGGAGGGTACCGGGGCACAGTTCGGCACGCCGATGCCGGATAACAGCATGCCAGAACAGGGCAGCAGACGCAGAAAAAGCCCGGTGTGGATTGTGCTGGCTATCCTTGCAATTTTGATTGTTGTGCTGCTGGTGTTCATCGGCTCTTTCAAAATTGTGACAAAATATCAGTACAGCATTGCAGAGAGCGCAACGGCAGAGGAGGTTCCCCCGCAGGAAGCCACCGGGGGAGCAACCGAAAATATGGACGAAAGCACGGATGAAAATACCGAAACAGCCATCACAAAGGAAAGTGCAAAAAGCGAAAGCACCAACCGGTTGGAAAGCAGCACGATGACGCTGGATGCAAAGCAGGTCCAAACGATGGTATTGGACCTGGACTGCGGTGAGGTTGCTTTTGTGCGCAGCAATGCAGCGGATGAGATAACACTCCGGTTTGAAAATTTCTATTCCAACTGGCTGGAGCGTACCGTGGACGAGGACAGCTTTAAGGTGCAGTACAAAATACCCAAAGGCTATATTTCCGGCAGTGACCCCACGCCCATGCTGAGCATCGCCCTGCCGGAGATAGAACTGGAACAGATAGAGCTGAATCTGAACCTGGGCAGCGCCGACCTTGGTACACTGAAAGCCAAAAGCATACAGGCAGACCTTGCCCTCGGCAGCCTGTATGCGGATGAGCTGCAAACCGGGCAGCTGGATGCAACGCTTGCCCTGGGCAGTGCAGAGCTTGGCACCGTGCAGGCAGAGCGCGTGACGATTGAAAACGCCCAGGGCGATGTGACGATCAGCCGCCTGGTGGGGGCCAGCCAGGTGCAGGTAACCGACCAGCTGGGCAATATTGCTCTGACCCTGGGGGAAAAGGCAGACGGTTACAGCGTGCAGGCTGCATGCGGCCTGGGCAGCATTACGGTAAGCGGCGCCAAGCAGGCAAGCCCTTACAGCGCCAACAGCAAAGCAGCCAACGCTGTGATTCTGGATGCCGCGCTGGGGGATATTACCCTGAACTTTGAGGAATGAGCGGGGAAAAGAGCATCACATGTGCGGCATGCCGGAACGCGTTTGGGGCCCGTTCCAAACGGCGGACGGGTGCCGATGTGCAAAATGTTTTGATTAGTCATACTCTTGAGCCTGGCCATGGTGCAGTTTATACAACTTTTGCCCAAAAGGCCAAAAAAAGATTTAATGCAACAAATTTTGCATATTGTACGCGAATGTGGTACAATAACCAATAAGCAAATCAGGCAACGAAAAGGGTAAAGGAGAATTGCGAAATGGCGTATTATTTTAGTGAACCGTCCCGTACCTTCGGCGAGTATCTGCTCGTCCCCGGCTATTCCTCTTCGGAGTGCATCCCCACGGCAGTCAGCCTCAAAACCCCGCTGGTCAAGTACTGCAAGGGCGAAGAAGCCTGCCCTCTGACCATGAACATCCCCATGGTTTCGGCTATCATGCAGTCCGTTTCCGGTGAGAAGCTCGCCATTGCCCTTGCCAAGCAGGGCGGTGTTTCTTTCATTTACGGCTCCCAGTCCGTTCAGTCCGAGGCTGATATGGTTCGCCGTGTCAAGGCTTACAAAAAGGGCTTTGTCACCTCTGATTCCAACCTGCCGCCGGAGGCTACCCTGGCTGATGTGTTGGACCTGAAAACCCGTACCGGCCATTCTACCGTTGCCATCACGGCTGACGGCACCCCCCACGGCAAGCTGCTGGGCATTGTGGCATCCCGTGACTACCGCCTGTCCCGCATGAGCACCGATCTGAAAGTGACTGAGTTCATGACCCCGCTGGACAAGCTGGTTACCGCACCGGCCAACACCAGCCTGCATGACTGCAACGATATCATCTGGGATAACAAGATCAACTCTCTACCGCTGGTAGACGAGCAGGGCAACCTGCAGTATATGGTTTTCCGCAAAGATTATGATTCCCACAAGGAACATGCCAATGAGCTGCTGGATGCCAACAAGAGCTATGTTGTCGGCGCCGGCATCAATACCCGCGACTATGCCGAGCGCGTGCCCGCCCTGGTGGATGCCGGCGTGGATGTGCTCTGCATCGACTCTTCCGAAGGTTACAGCGAATGGCAGTCCCGTACCATCGCCTGGATCCGTGAGCATTACGGCGACAAGGTAAAGGTCGGCGCAGGCAACGTGGTGGACCGCGAGGGATTCCTGTTCCTGGCAAAAGCCGGTGCAGACTTTGTCAAGATCGGCATTGGCGGCGGCTCCATCTGCATCACCCGCGAAACCAAGGGCATTGGCCGCGGCCAGGCAACCGCCGTTATCGAGGTTGCCAAAGCCCGCGATGAATACTATGAGCAGACCGGCATCTATATCCCTATCTGCTCCGATGGCGGCATTGTGCATGACTACCACATCACCCTGGCATTGGCAATGGGCGCTGACTTTGTTATGCTGGGCCGTTACTTTGCCCGCTTTGATGAATCCCCCACGAACAAGCTGCGCGTTGGCGGCAACTATGTGAAGGAATACTGGGGCGAAGGTTCCAACCGTGCCCGCAACTGGCAGCGCTATGACCTTGGCGGTGCCCAGAAGCTGAGCTTTGAGGAAGGCGTTGATTCTTACGTTCCGTATGCCGGCCCGCTGGCCGATGGCGTGCAGACCACGCTGTACAAGGTGCGTTCCACCATGTGCAACTGTGGTGCGTTGTCCATCCCGGAACTGCAGCAGAAAGCCCGCCTGACGGTCGTTTCTTCCACCTCCATTGTGGAAGGCGGCAGCCATGACGTTATCCTGAAAAACAACCCGAACAATGTTTAAGCTGTTCCGGGTTGGGGCACCACGGCCAGCAGAATTTGCGCTTGCAATCTGATAGGATTTGTGGTATTATAACCAACATGAGATGCAAAGGGGCAGCTACCAATACAGCTGCCCTTTTTTGCACTTTTGCGGGTTCAGGCGGTAACATTGTGCGTTTTAACCGCCTGGGGCCGGGGGCTCAGCCCCAAAACAATCAGGGACGCGGCAGAATGGCTGCGCCAATTAAGAGAGGGAAAGAATTATGAAAAAATTTGCCTGCGCTGCGCTGAGCACTGCACTGCTGGCCAGCATGCTGGCTGCCTGCGGCAGCTCCGCATCCACCACCCCAGCGGCTTCCTCCGCTGATACATCCTCCGATACCGGGGCATCTTCCACCGAAGCTACCGCTTCCACCGGGGCTGCAGCAGATGGTTCGCTGCACGTTGCCATGAACACCGATATCCAGACGATGGATGTGCACAAGACCAACAACGACTACATGGTGCCGCTGAATATCTTTGACCGCCTGTTTGAGATCAAAACCAATGCGGACGGCTCCACTGAGCTGGAGAAGAGCCTGGTGGAAGACTACACCGTTTCGGACGACGGCCTGACCTATGATTTCACCCTGCGCAGCGGTGTTACTTTCTCTGACGGCACCCCGCTGACCGCCAACGATGTCAAGTATACCTTTACCCGTATGCTGGCCCTGCCGGACAGCGTGCAGACGGATTATGGCTCTGCCATTGCCGGTGCGGAAGCTGTGATGGATGGCACCGCCACCGACCTGGAAGGCATTCAGGTGATTGATGACACCCACTTTACCGTTACCCTGTCGGATCCGTTTGCCGGTTTCCTGTATGAGCTGGCAACCGCTTCCTGCTCCATCATGAGCGAGAAGAACGTGGAGGAAGCAGGCGACCAGTTTGGTATGGACTGCTCCAAGACCATCGGCTCTGGCCCGTATGTGGTCACCAGCTGGACCCGCGACAGCAGCATTGTGCTGGATGCCAACCCCAACTACTGGGGCGAAAAGCCCAGCGTGCAGCATGTGGAAATTTCCATCGTGCCGGATTCTTCCACCATGAGCATGATGTTCCAGAACGGTGAGCTGGATATCCTGGACTGCGATTACATTGACGCTGCCGTTGTCAACTCTACCTACAAGACCCAGTATGCCGATGATATCGTAACCTCCAACCGTCTGGGCACCACCTACATGGCTCTGAACGAGAATGTGGAGCCGCTGAACGATGTCAAGGTCCGCAAGGCCATCCAGATGGCCATTGACCGCCAGACCATCCTGGATACCGTGTATAACGGCGATGGCAGCCTGGTGGACGGCATTTACCCCAAAGGCCTGATCGGCTACACCGAGGACAACGAGGGTTGGCTGAAGTACGACCCCGAACAGGCCAAGAGTCTGCTGGCCGAAGCCGGTTACGCGGATGGCTTTACCATGGAGATTGCAGCCGATAACTCCAGCAGCGATTCCACTCTGCTGGTCATCCAGATCGTGCAGCAGTACCTGCAGCAGATCGGGATTAACGCCGAGATCAAGAGCTATGACCCCGCCAGCTGGCTGGATCTGCGCAAGAGCGGCGATATGGTCAGCTTTGTCAGCTCCTGGACGGCCGACTATAACGACCCGGATAACTTCATTTACACGTTCTTCGGTACCCCCGAAAAGAGCAATGTGCGCAGCCTGAACTACTTTAACACCGACGTTATGAGCCGTGTTGCTGCCGCCCGCGGCATTGTGGACGACACCGAACGCCTGACCGAGTACGCCGCGCTGGAAAAGCAGATCGTGGAAGAGGACGCCGCATGGGTACCCATGTTCAGCCGTTCCCACCTGTTTGTTAAGGGTGACCGGGTCGCCTCCTTCACCCCGCACTGGGCCGGTTATAACGATACCCAGTATATCAACGTTACCTTGAAGTAATTTTTGGACAAAAAAAGTTACAAATAATGCAATGCAGGCTGCGACCACAGGTTGCAGCCTGTATTTTTTATGTTATAATTTTAATGCTTGTATATTTTACAGCATAAAAGTGTAAAAATATACAGCCGCTCAAACAGACTGTCCATAAGGTAAAACTGCATTCTGCCTGGCAGGGACCGTAAGGGCGCACATTGTGCGCCCACGAACCTGAAAACTTAGGGCAACACCGCACAATTCCTGCCTTGCGGCTTAAGCACCGCTCCGGCAGCTGCGGCACGGCATCTGCGTTGCCAAAATGCTCGATAATGTCGGGTTGCGGTACCCGCATCGTGCTTCGGGGGCAAAAGCCCCTCGCACTCTGCGACCGCTGCCCCTGCTTTGGTTCGCTGTTTCCGCCACTGGCGGCGCTCACCTTTGCAGCATCCAGTATTATCTGCGCTTTTGGCTTGGCATCTGCCGCACCTCGCTCGCCGTATCGGCACTTAGAATTATGCGGTATTGCCTTAGCGCTTTTTATAAAAGCGCTGTGCCGAAGCAACGCCTGCGGGGAAAATGATATTCACCTGCACAGAGCATGGTTTTAACCGATTGGCAGTTTGGAAACAGCGGCTGTGAGGGACAAAAGGGGAGTGACTCCGTGTGAAAAGCGTGATAAAGCGCATTTTGGGCACCATTCCGGTGCTGATCGGCGTGGTACTGCTCATCTTCATCATGCTGCGCATTGTTCCCGGCAATGCGGCGGCTATGCTGCTGGGTGAACATGTGGACCAGGCCACCATTGACCGCCTGACTGAAGTGATGGGGCTGGATAAGCCGGTGATCGTGCAGTTCTTTGACTATCTGGCCGGGGCGATCCATGGGGACCTGGGCATCAGTTATAAATATAACCGCGCTGTTACCGATATGATCATAGAGGCGTTCCCCTACACGCTGGAACTGGCCCTGCTGGCGGCGCTGTTCGCCTGGGTGCTGGGCCTTGGCACCGGTATTATAGCAGCCATCAGGCAGAACAGCCTTGTGGACCACCTGTTCATGGGCGTTTCGCTGGCTGGCGTTTCCATGCCTATTTTCATGGTGGCGCTGCTGCTGCAATACCTGTTTGCCTTCAAAATCAAGGCATTCCCGCTTACGCTGGATGGTACCTTCCTTTCCATGATTCTGCCCGCCATTGCCCTGGGCTGGAACAGCGCAGGTAGCATTGCCCGTATGACGCGCTCCAGCCTGCTGGAAGTGATGCAGGCGGATTATATTGATACCGCCCGTGCCAAAGGCCTGCGCAAGCAGGCGGTCATTCTGGGCCATGCGCTCAAAAACTCCATGCTGCCGGTCATTACCATGATGGCATTGCAGTTTTCCGGCATGCTGTCCGGCGCGGTTATCACCGAGAGCATTTTTGCCATTCCCGGCATCGGCCGCCTTGCCACCACAGCAATCCAGAACCGTGATATGCCGGTGCTGCAGGGGACCGTGCTGTTTACCACCGTGCTGGTCATTGCAGGCAACCTGATTGCGGACCTGCTGTATTCTGTGTTGGACCCGCGCATCAGAAAGGAGGCATAAGCCATGGCAGACGAAATGTTGAAAAATGCCCAGCCGCAGGAACTGGAAAGCCAGATCGGCGAAGAGGACGGCCTGAAAGAACAGCTGCTGAGCATGTGCCGCCAGAACAAGCTGGCCGCCTTTTCGGCTGTGCTGATTCTGGTTGTCATCCTGATAGCTATTTTTGCTCCCGTTCTGGCCCCCTATGGTGAGGCTGAGCAGGACCTGATCAGCCGTTTGCAGGGCCCCAGCGCTGCCCACTGGTTTGGCACGGATGAACTGGGCCGCGATGTGTTCTCCCGTATTCTGTATGGTTCGCGCCTCTCGCTTACCATCGGCATTCTGCCCAGCATCATCTCGCTGGTGGTGGGCATCTTCTTTGGCCTGCTGGCCGGTTACTTTGGCGGCTGGGTGGATTATGTCATCATGCGCCTGGCGGATATCATGCTGTCCATCCCGTCCCTGCTGCTGGCCATGGTGGTTATGTACACCCTGGGCCAGTCCACCGTCAACCTGTTTATCGCGCTTTCCCTCACCAGCTGGGCCAGTGTGGCCCGCGTGGTGCGCAGCCAGACCCTGAGCCTGAAGGAGAGCGAATATGTTGAGGCTGCCCGTTCGATCGGCGTCAGCAACGGCAAAATCATGCTCAAGCATATCCTGCCCAACTGCATTCCCTCATTGATCGTTCTGTTTACCCTGAATGTTCCCTCTGCCATTCTGTCTGAAAGCTCGCTGAGCTTTTTGGGCATCGGCGCACAGCCCCCGGCAGCATCCTGGGGCCTGATGGTCAACCAGTCCAAGCAGTTTTTGTTCACCCAGCCCTGGCTGGCCTTGGCACCCTGCATTGCCATTATGATCGTGGTGCTGGCGTTCAACTTTTTGGGTGACGGTCTGCGCGATGTGCTGGACCCCTACATGAAGAACCAGTAACGGCGGGGGAGAAGTAAAAGATGGAAAATAATAATAATGTTCTGGAAATCCGCGGCCTGAACTCCTATTTCTTTACCGAAAAAGGCGTGGCCCCGGCGGTGGATGGCCTGGACCTGGATATTCCCAAGGGCAAGATCATCGGCCTGGTGGGGGAGAGCGGCTGCGGCAAAAGCATGACCGCCAAATCCATTATGGGCCTGCTGAAATACCCCGGCCGCGTGGCGGGCGGCAGCATCCGGTTTGAAGATCAGGACCTGACCAGACTTTCGGATAAAGAGCTGCGCAAGATCTGCGGCAATGATATTTCGATGATCTTTCAGGAGCCGATGACCAGCCTGAACCCGGTGCTCAAGGTGGGCCGCCAGGTGCGCGAAACGCTGCTGGTGCATAACCCGACCATGAGCAAGGCGGAAGCCAAGCAGCGCGTGGTGGAAATGTTCCAGCGTGTTGGCATCCCCGAAGCGGAAAAGCGCTATGACTGCTACCCGCACGAGCTTTCCGGCGGCCTGCGCCAGCGCGTGATGATTGCCATGGCCATGGTATGCAAGCCCAAGCTGCTGATTGCCGATGAGCCCACCACCGCACTGGATGTGACAATTGAAGCCCAGATCCTGCGCCTGATGAAGGAGCTGCGGGACGAAACAGGCATGAGCGTGCTGATCATCACCCATAACATGGGCGTTGTGGCGGAAATCTGTGACTATGTGTATGTCATGTACGCAGGCAAGATCATGGAACAGGCCGAAACCTTTGAGCTGTTTGACCATACCATGCACCCCTATACCAAGGGCCTGCTGGATTCCATCCCGCGCATTGGCCAGAACGCCGAGCGGCTGCACACCATCCCCGGTGTGGTGCCCAACCTGCTGCACCTGTCGCAGGGCTGCCCGTTCAGCAACCGCTGCGAATATGCCACCGACCAATGCCGCACGGAAAAAGCGCAGCTGCATCCCGTTGCACCGGATCATCAGGTGCGCTGCTTCCGCTGTGAGGAGGAACATCAATGAGCGAGGTAAAACACGAAGTTCTTTTGCAGGCAAAAGGTATTTATAAAAACTTTGAAACCAGCAAAAAAGACCAGGCCGTCCATGCCCTGACCAATGTGGATCTGACCCTGTACCGCGGCGAAACGCTGGCCCTGGTGGGGGAGAGCGGCTGCGGCAAAAGCACCCTGGGGCGCACCCTGATCCGCATGCTGCCCGCAACCAGGGGCAGCGTGACCTTTGAGGGGCAGAACATCACCGCCATGAAGGATAAGGAATTTGCCCCCCTGCGCCGCCGGATGCAGATGGTCTTCCAGGACCCGTATGCCAGCCTTGACCCGCGCATGAAGGTGCGGGATATCATTGCCGAACCGCTGGAAACCTATCATGTATGCAAAACCAAAGCCGAAACCACCCACCGCGTGCTGGAATTGATGCAGGCTGTTGGTGTACCGGCAGAGTTTTTGAACCGTTACCCGCACCAGTTCAGCGGCGGCCAGCGCCAGCGCATCGGCATTGCCCGCGCCATTGCGCTGCAGCCGGACCTGATCGTCTGCGATGAACCGGTCTCCGCATTGGATGTTTCGGTGCAGAGCCAGGTGTTGAACCTGCTCAAGGACCTGCAAAAGCAGTACGGCCTGACCTATCTCTTCATCGGGCATGATCTTTCTGTCATCAACTTTATTGCGGACCGCGTCTGTGTAATGTTCCTGGGCCATGTGTGCGAGGTTGCCACCAAGGAAGAGCTCTACAGCCGCCCCATGCACCCCTATACCGCCTTTTTGATGGATGCCATCCCGCAGGCGGATCCACACCGCCGCAACCAGCACCGCCGTGTGCTGATGGGCGAAGTGCCCAGCCCGGTCAACCTGCCGTCCGGCTGCTGCTTCCATACCCGCTGCCCTTACGCAACGGAGCGCTGCCGCACCGAGGTTCCGGAGCTGCGGGAATGGGATGGCCGTATGGTTGCCTGCCACCGCGCGGGCGAAAACTGGGACTGAGATAACACAGTGAGGAAGTAACAATGCAGGCAGTAATCAACGTGGCCATAGCGCCGCTTACCACAAACCCGGCCCTCTGGGCGCAGAACCCGCAGCAATCCCGTTTGGTGGATGAGCTTTTGCTGGGCATGCCGGTGGAAATTACCGGCGAAGCCGAACAGCACATGGTACCGGTACGCACCTTTTACGGCTATACCGGCTGGGTAGCACAGGATGCTTTGCTGACTGGCCCCAAGGCGGAAGAATGGCTGGTTCAGCCGCAGATGGTGGTCATAGCCCGCTGGGCTGATGTGCTGGCGGAACCCCGTGTGCAGGGGGCCTGCGTGGCTGTTGGCCTGCCCTTGGGCGCCCGCGTGGCCGTGCAGGGGGAGCCGGAAGACGGCTGGCAGGCCGTAACGCTGCCGGATGGCCGCACCGATTACCTGCGTGCGGACGCGCTGGCCCCGCTGTACACCCAGCCCTGCGAGCAGGACCAGGAAAAGCTGCGTGCAGCCATTGCCCAGGCAGCCAAGCGCTACCTTGGCACGCCCTACCGCTGGGGCGGCAAAACCCCGGCGGGCATTGATTGCTCCGGCCTGTGCAGCATGGCATACCTGCTGTGCGGTATTTCCATCTGGCGGGATTCCGAGCTGAAAGAGGGCTACCCCATCCATCCGGCCCATGTTTCGGATATGCGCGTGGGAGATCTGGTGTATTTCCCCGGCCATGTGGCGCTCTATCTTGGCAATGGAGAGTACATTCATTCCACCGCGCGAGCAGGGGATAATGGTGTTGTGATCAACAGCTTTTACCCGGATTCCCCCCTCTACCGCCCTGACCTGCCCAAGCAGATCACCGCAGTAGGCTCCTACTTTGCCCGCCGGGAGGCAACCTGATAAAATTGAAATGAAGAAAAGCGCCTCTCTGTGATAGGAACAGAGGGGCGCTTTGATATGGGTTTTATAAGGCAATACCGCATAATTCTAAGTGCCGATACGGCGAGCGAGGTGCGGCAGATGCTAAGCCAAAAGCGCAGATAATACTGGATGCTGCAAAGGTGAGCGCCGCCAGTGGCGGATGCAGCGAACCGAAGCAGGGGCAGCGGTCGCAGAGTGCGAGGGGCTTTTGCCCCCGAAGCACGATGCGGGTACCGCAACCCGACATTATCGAGCATTTTGGCAACGCAGATGCCGTGCCGCAGCCGCCGAAGCGGTGCTTAAGCCGTAAGGCGGGAATTGTGCGGTGTTGCCATAATAAATGCGATCAAAAGTGCGGTCAGATAAAAAAATAGACGATAAAACATATGTTTTAACGTTCAACACTTTGGCGGGAGCTGGTGGATTCGCCAAACCGCGGTCTAAGTAACAGTCCGCAGGAATGTTGCTTGCCGCCTTCGGGCGGCCGATCTGTTCGAACCCTACCAGTTCCAGCACAAAAAAAGACCCGCAACCTCAGTTGCGGATCTCTTTTGGTGGGAGCTGGTGGATTCGAACCACCGAAGCATTAAGCAGCAGATTTACAGTCTGTCCCCATTGGCCACTCGGGAAAGCTCCCATATTCATTTGTGCGCCTGCCTTAACAGTGCTTGATTAGTATATCAGAGCCTGAGCAAAAATGCAAGCCCTATTTTGAAAAAAATTGAAGTTTTTTGCTGCAATGCGGGAAAATGGGGTAAAAAATGCTGTATAACGAACAATTTTCGCGCGAGAAGGCACAGTGGTTAATAATTTGAAGAAAAGCCCAAAAAGCCCTTGCTTTTTTGCAGCGGGTATGCTAAAATACTTTTTGCAATGCCAAGGCATTGCCTTATGCGGAAGTGCTGGAATCGGCAGACAGGCACGTTTGAGGTGCGTGTGTCTATGACGTGTGGGTTCAAGTCCCATCTTCCGCACCAACCAAAAGAGCGCTGAATCGTTAAGGTTCAGCGCTCTTTTGGTTTATCAGGACCCACTCTTTCAACAAAGCCTCTCACAACGTACATAGAACAAAACAGGCCGCACAGCCTGCGCCACCTTGGTGGCGGCAGCCGTGCGGCCTGGTCTATTTGAATCATTCGTAAGTGCGGCGTCCGGCAAAAATGCACAGAGGGCGGTTACACTTGCCGGTGCCCATCAGCTGGGTGGCAGCACACAGGGTTGCGCCGGCGCTGGAACAGGCGGGGATGCCGTCATAGAACAGCACCTCCCGTGCGGCGCGCTCGGCATCGGCCGAGGAAACCGTCAGCACGGTATCCACTACATAGGGGTTATAGTTTTCCGGCACAAAACCGGGCCCGATGCCGGCAATGCTGTGGTGGCCAATGAACCCGCCGGAAATGGCGGCGCATTCGCTGGGCTCCACGGCCACAATGCGGATCATGCTGTTCCAGGCTTTCAGGCATTCCGCCACGCCGGTAATGGTGCCGCCGCTGCCCACGCCGATCACCACAGCATCAATCGCATCCCCGGCGGCTTTTAAAATCTGGGGGCCGGTCACGCGGCGGTGGTATTCGGGGTTATCATCATTGGCAAAGTAGTTGGTAAAGTAACCGTTATAGCGGGCGGCGGTGTCTTTGGCAACCTGTTCCAGCGCACGGCGGCCGCCGCTGCCGCATACCACAATGCGCGCCCCCAGGTTTTGCAGATGCTGCCTGCGGGAAAGCGGCAGGCTGCTGGGCACCACCAGAATGCAGGGGTGGCCTGTGGTGGCGCAGCTTACCGCAAGGGCAGCGCCAAAACTGCCGGAACTGGCTTCCACCACCGGCATACCGGGCTGCAATGTGCCGCGCTCGGTGGCAAAAGCCAGCATGGTTTCGGCCACGCCGTCCTTACAAGTGCCGGTAGCGCCGCCAAAATCCAGATATGCCAATATGCTGGAAGCAAGTTCGTGCCGCCCGGAATACCCCGAAAGCCGCACCACCGGGGAACGGTACACGTCCTGATAATAGCTCTGCAATATTGCCATAGCCTGGCAGACCTCCTTGCAAAAATCAGGCAGGGGAGAACACGCAGTCCGTAAAATCCGCCCCGTTCTGTAAATTTCACCCAATATACAACATATTATAGCATATCCGGCGCGGCTTTGTACATGAAAAAAACATATTTTGCCGCAGTTTTTACGGCAAAAATGCTGGGCGGGCACAAAAAGCTGAAAAAAACGCAAAAAACAGCCGGATACCGCACCTTTGGGCCTTGACAGTATGACTTTAGAGTGTTATAATTCAAAAGATGTAAAGAAAAACACTTTACAGCAGTCAGAGGAACAGACAACACAAAGGGGGCACGGCCGTGGCAGCCAAAGCAGGTAAGGACCTTGGGTTTTCCATCCTGCTGGATTATTACGGCATGGTCCTGACGGAAAAACAGCGCAATATTCTGACAGAATATTATAACGATGACCTTTCGCTGGCCGAAATTGCCGAAAATTATGGCATAACCCGCCAGGGAGTACGGGATGCCATTAAGCATGGCGAAGCAACCCTGATGGAGATGGAGGAAAAGTTGGGCACTGCCCGCCGGACCGAAGCCATTCGGGCAGATCTTGCCCGGCTGGAAGAGCTTGTCAGCGAGGTGCGCGTGTGCAATACTGGGTTGTTTGAACCGGATACCCGCGTTCAGCGGGCTACCGAGGAGATGCTGACCATTATTCACCGCCTTGATACGCAGGAGGAACTGCCCGATGGCATTTGAATCTTTAAGCGAGCGTCTGAACGGCGTTTTCAAAAAACTGCGCGGCAAAGGCAAGCTGAGTGAAGCGGATATCAAGGCTGCGATGCGGGAAGTCCGCATGGCGCTGCTTGAAGCGGACGTCAACTACAAAGTCGCAAAGGATTTCTGCGCGCAGGTTTCGGAGCGCGCCATGGGCCAGGAAGTGATGGAAAGCCTGACCCCCGCCCAGCAGGTTGTCAAGATCGTCAACGAGGAACTGACCAAGCTGATGGGCGGCGAGGAGCCCCAGACCCTGCACATCAAAAATAAGGGCCAGACCGTTATGATGATGTGCGGCCTGCAGGGTAACGGTAAAACCACCCATGCGGCAAAGCTGGGCCGCTATTATAAAGCCCAGGGCCGCCGCCCACTGCTGGTAGCCTGTGATATCTACCGCCCCGCAGCAATTGACCAGCTGCGCATTGTAGGCGAGCAGGCAGGCGTTCCCGTCTATGAGATGGGCACCGAAAAGCCGGAAAAGATTGCCAAGCAGGCAGTTGAGTACGCCAAAGACCACGGCTATGATATCGTTATCATTGATACCGCAGGCCGTTTGCAGATCGACGACCAGCTGATGGACGAGCTGGTGCGTATCAAGCAGGCTGTTGAGGTGGATGAGACCCTGCTGGTTGTGGATGCCATGTCCGGTCAGGAAGCCGTCAACGTTGCCAAGACCTTTAACGAAAAGGTTGGCATCAGCGGCGTGGTTCTGACCAAGACGGACGGCGACACCCGCGGCGGTGCGGCGCTTTCGGTTCTGGCCGTTACCGGCAAGCCGATCTACTTCCAGGGCACCGGCGAGAAGCTGGATGCGTTGGAGCCGTTTTACCCGGCGCGCATGTCCAGCCGTATCCTTGGCATGGGCGATGTGCTGAGCCTGATCGAAAAGGCCCAGACCTTGCAGAATGACAAGGAAGCCGAAGAAGCCGCCAAGCGAATGATGGCCAACAAGTTCGATATGAACGATATGCTGACCCAGTTCGCCCAGATCCGCAAGATGGGCGGTGCGTCCGCGCTGCTGGCCATGATGCCCGGCGCCAACCAGATCAGCTCCGAACAGATGGACCAGATCGATGAAAAGGCGCTGCCCCATATTGAAGCCATCATCTACTCCATGACGCCGGAAGAGCGTGCGCATCCTTCCATCATCAACCCCAAGCGCAAGCGCCGCATTGCGGCGGGCAGCGGCCAGACGGTTGAGGACGTGAACAAGTTGCTGCGCCAGTTTGAAGCCATGCAGAAGATGATGAAAAAGGTCAAGCGCAACCCCAAGGGCTTTATGCGCGGCCTTGGCGGAATGAGAGGCCTGCGCTGAGCAGCCTGTTATGAATTTGATATGACCCGTAAGCCTCTCTGGCCCCAGGGTGATATATAAATTGCAAGCCCACGAGGGAAAACCACGGGGCCGTAAAAACAAAATTTTGGAGGATATTTACCATGGTTAAGATTCGTCTGCGCCGCATCGGCGCCAAGAAAGCTCCTTTCTACCGCATTGTTGTTGCTGACAGCCGCTTTGCTCGTGACGGCCGCTTCATCGAAGAGATCGGCTACTACGATCCGACCAAGGAGCCCAGCGTTGTCAAGATCGACGCCGACAAGGCTAAGCAGTGGCTGGCCAACGGCGCTCAGGCTACCGATACTGTTCGTGTTCTGCTGAAGAAAGAGAACATCCTGTAATTAAACGGAGGAACGCCACATGCAGGAACTGCTGATTGCCGTTGCCCGTGGCCTTGTGGAAGATAAGGACGCGGTGCAGGTAACGGTTGACCCCGCGCGTGAGGACGGCACGGTTGTGTACCACCTCACGGTGGCAGAAGGCGACATGGGCCGCGTGATTGGCAAACAGGGCCGCATTGCCAAGGCAATCCGTGTTGTCATGCGTGCCGCCGCCGTCCGCCAGAACGAAAAAGTCGTGGTGGAAATCGGCTGATTTTTGCCACCCAGCACTCTGCCGCTTTGCGCGCAGGGTGCTTTTTATTTGCCGCCGCTTTTGTGTGATTTATTCTAGGAGGTTCCCCCTATGCGAAACTATCTGCCCGCCTGCAAAATTGTTTCCACCCACGGTGTCCGCGGCGAAATGAAAGCCCTGCCGCTGTGCGACGGCGCACAGTTCCTGGCCAAGTTCAAGCGCCTGTACGCTGCCGCAAACGGCAGCGGCGAGGTTGCGCTGCGCGGGGTGCGCGCCCAGGGCAATATGCTGCTGGTCAAGCTGGCCGGGGTGGAGGACATGGATGCCGCCCGCGCCCAGGTGGGCAAAACCTACTATTTTGCCAAGGCGGATGCCAAACTGCCGGAGGGCCGCTATTTTATTGATGATCTGATCGGCTGCACTGTGCTGCATGCGGACGATGGCCGCACCCTTGGCATCGTTGCAAAGGTGGACCACCCCGGCGTACAGGATATCTATATTGTGCGCGATGCAGCGGGGGAGGAGCACTGGATCCCTGCCGTGCCGGAGTTTGTGGTGGATGTGGATATTGCGGCCCGCACGGTGAAAATGCGCCCTATTGCGGGTATGTTTGATGAGCCGGTCAACGGCGATGAGGAGTAATTGATGCGCATTGATATTGTCACCCTGTTCCCGGAACTGTGCGATGGCTTTTTGAGCACCAGCATCCTGGGCCGTGCCCGCGCCAAAAACCTGTTTGAAGCGCACTGCCACCAGATCCGGGATTACACCAAAAACAAACAGCGCCAGACGGACGATTACCCCTATGGCGGCGGCTGCGGCATGGTGCTGTATGCTCAGCCCATTGCAGATTGCCTGCGCGCTGTGGCGGACCAGTGCGCCCAGCAGGGCCGCGCCAAGCCCCATGTGGTGTTTTTGACCGCCGCCGGGCAGCCCTATAACGAGGAGACCGCCCGCCGGCTTTCCAGCTATGAAAGCCTTGCACTGGTGTGCGGCCACTATGAGGGCATTGACCAGCGCGTGATCGATACCTTTGGCGATGAGGAAATTTCCATCGGCGACTATGTGCTGACCGGCGGCGAGCTGGCCAGCCTGGTGGTGGCAGACAGTGTTCTGCGCCTGCAGCCCGGCGTGCTGGCCGAGGAAAAGGGCTATCAGGACGAAAGCTACTGGGACGGCCTGCTGGAATACCCCCAGTTCACCCGCCCGGAAGTGTGGGAGGGCCAGGCCATCCCGCCGGTGCTGCTGACCGGGGACCACAATAAAATTGACGCCTGGCGCGGCCGCCAGAGCCGGGAACGCACCCGCCAGCGCCGCCCGGACCTGTATGCCCAGTGGTGCGCCACCCACCCGATCACCCAGATCCCGCGCTGGAAGCGTACCGAGCGTGCCCAGCTGATCAAGACGGATGCCCAGCTGGATGCAGCCGCAAAACTGTTTGCCGAAGGCTGCCGCACCGTCTGCCGGGATGTGTGCACCGAAGCAGGCCTTGCAGAATATACGCCGGAAGCCATGCGCCAGCGCCTGGAAGAAGAGCGCAAGGCGGGCTGGGCATTCTACCTGCACACCACTTCGGATACGCCGGACGGCATGGTGGGTGTCTGCCATAAAACGGGGGAGATCGGCCACCTGTTTGTTACACAGTCCGCCCGCGGCAGCGGCATTGGCACAAAGCTGCTGGATTTTGCGCGCAAAAAACTTGCGGAGCACGCCCGGCCCTGGCTGGCCGTGCTGGATGTAAACACGGCGGCCATCGGCCTTTACCGGCGCATGGGCTACCTGCCGGATGGCGTGCGGAACATGTACCAGCCGGGGGTGGATGTAGCGTTCTGCAAGCCCTGCAAAGAGCTTGTTATGCGCTATCAGCCCCAGGATTAAGGCTGAACCTGCGGTATTCTGTCGGTTTTTCGTACAGGTTTTGTAGTCTATCTACAATCTGGTTGAAAATAAACTGGTAAAGTTGCACAAGCGGGCCCGGCGCGATTTGTGCCAAATGCGGAATCCTGCCAAAATTGCAAATTTACACTGTACAAAGTCGAACAAATGGGATAAAATATAAACAATCAAGGCGGCACTGATTGTGCAATACCGCCTGAAAGGAGCCCGCGGTAGAGAACTTGGGCGTATCTTTTCATATAAGTAGGAGAGAATAATTATGTACGTTAAAGAAGTTACCGTTGAGAATCAGGTAGGTCTGCACGCTCGTCCGGCCACCTTCTTCATCCAGAAGGCAAACGAGTATAAGTCTTCCATTTGGGTCGAAAAGGAAGAGCGCCGCGTCAACGCTAAATCCCTGCTGGGTGTTCTGAGCCTCGGCATCGTTGGCGGCACCCCCATCCGTATCATTGCTGACGGCACCGATGAACAGGCTGCTGTGGATGGTCTGGTCAAGCTGGTCAACTCCGGCTTCTCTGAATAATCAGATCTTTTGTTTTTGCGGCGGGTGACTGGTCACCCGCCTTTTTTTGTCTGCGCGGCCATGCCGCGCAGACAAAAAATCACTCACCACCCTTATTCAAAAACCATGACAAAACAAGAACTCTACAAAAAAGCCTGTATGCTCCCGCTGCTGCCGGGGGTGTATATCATCCGCGATAAAACGGATGCCATCATCTATATTGGCAAAGCCAAGCGCCTGCGCATCCGTGTTTCACAGTATTTCCGCGAGGGCGTGCCCCATGACGCGAAGGTCACCCAAATGATCAACCACGCATTTGCGTTCGATGTCATCGTCTGCCAAAGCGAATTTGAGGCCCTGGTGCTGGAAGCCAGCCAGATTAAGGCCCATACGCCAAAGTATAATATCCTGCTCAAAGATGATAAGGGCTACAGCTATGTAAAGATCACCCACGGCCCCTGGCCGCGTATTTCTGCTGCCCTGCAAAAGGACGATGAGAACGCCGATTATATCGGCCCGTTCACCTCGGCTTTTGCGGTGCGGGAGATGGTGGAAACTGCCCAGAACTGTTTTTTGCTGCCCCGCTGCAATAAAGAGTTCCCGCGTGATATCGGCAAGGGCCGCCCCTGCCTGAATGCCCATATCGGCAAGTGCATGGCCGTGTGCGGCGGCAAAATCACCTGCGAAGCTTACAATGAGGCCGTGCAGGGGGCTCTGCGCATGATCCGGTACGGCAAAAAAGATATCGTCAAGCAGCTGAAAGAGAAGATGCAGGCGGCGTCTGACCGGCTGGACTTTGAAACAGCCGCCCTGCTGCGGGATCAGATCGCGGCCATTGACCGCGTGGCGGCGGGCCAGAAGGTGGTTATGGATGCCGGGACAGAGATGGACGTCATCGCGCTGGCGGGCACCACCCGCGCGGTATGCGCAGCGGTGCTGCGCTACCGGGATGGCCGCCTGACCGATAAGCGGGAGTTCGTCTTTCATGATACGACCGATATCGAAGCCGTGCGGGAGGAATTCCTGCCCCAGTATTATCTGGATGGCGAGACGATCCCCAAAACCATTGCGGTGGATACCCTGCCGCCGGACGCCGAAGCGCTGAACCAGGCGCTGAACGAAGCACGCGGCAGCAAGGTGGAGCTGTATGTGCCCCAGCGCGGCGATGTGGCCAAGCTGGTAACAATGGCCTACACCAACGCTGTGGAGCGCCTGGGGCGCGAGAGCGGCCGCTATACCCGCGAGGAAAAGCTGCTGGAAGAAGCCGCCCAGGTGCTGGGCCTGAAAACCCCGCCGAGGGTGATTGAAAGCTATGATATTTCCAACTGGGGCGATGGCTCCAGCGTGTGCGGTATGGTGGTGTTCAAGGATGGCAAGCCTTACCGCACCGGCTACCGCCGCTTTAAGATGCGCACCGTTGCCGGCACGGACGACTATGCCTCTATGGCGGAAACGCTTTCCCGCCGGGCTGCGGAGTACGAGGCGGCCCGGCGCGGCGAAAAGCCGGATAATGAAACCAACCAGTTTGCCACCATGCCGGATCTGCTGCTGATCGATGGCGGCCGCGGGCAGGTGAGCGCCGTTAAACAGGCATTGCGCGGCACGGCACTGGAACATGTGCCCACCTTTGGCATGGTCAAGGATGACCACCACCGCACCCGCGCCATTGTGGATGATGCGGGCGGGGAAATCGCCATCAACCGGCACCGCAATATCTTTACCTTTGTGACCAATATCCAGGATGAAACCCACCGCTATGCCAACGATTACCGCAAGCGGATGATGCACAAAAAGTCCTATGCGGCAACCCTGACAGAGCTGCCCGGCGTTGGCCCCAAGACCAGCGCGGCACTGCTGGCACATTTCAAAACCGTAACGGCAGTCAAGCAGGCGTCTATTTCGGACCTGGAAGAGGTCAAGGGCATCAGCCACGCCAAGGCGGAGAACATTTATAATGCTCTGCGCCAGTAAACTCAACGCCGGCAACGGCAGGAGAGGGGAAAACCGGCTGGATTGCAGGCTGGGTTGTAAAATAAGAATGAATGACGGTAAACTCCCTTGACAAGCGGATTTGAACCATCCATAATGTATAAGGCAACACCGCACAATTCCCGCCTTACGGCTTAAGCACCGCTTCGGCGGCTGCGGCACGGCATCTGCGTTGCCAAAATGCTCGATAATACACAAAGTATTATCTGCGCTTTTGGCTTAGCAGCTGCCGCACCTCGCTCGCCGTATCGGCACTTAGAATTATGCGGTATTGCCATAAGTGCAACTGTTTATCCCGAATAGGAGTGCTCTGGCTTGAGCTTCCCAGCGGGATGGGTGGCTGCCATATAACAAATGAAAGGCAGGCGGCCTAACATGATGCGTGTGATTGCAGGTACAGCCCGCGGCAAAAACCTTGCTGCGCTACCGGGGGAGGATGTTACCCGCCCCACCATTAACCGCGTAAAGGAGGCAATGTTCTCCAGCGTACAGTTCTCTGTGCCCGGCGCGCGCGTGCTGGACTTGTTTGCAGGCAGCGGCCAGCTTGGCATTGAGGCGTTATCCCGCGGGGCCAAGCGCTGTGTTTTCCTGGATGCTTCCCGCGAGGCGATCCAGATCGTGCTGGCCAACTGCAAAACGGCGGGCGTGTTTGCGCAGAGCCGGGTCATCCCGGATGATGCGTTCCACTTTTTGGCCACCACGCAGGAAGAGTTTGATCTTGCCCTGCTGGACCCGCCGTACCACCACGGCACGGTAGCCAAAGCACTGCCGCAGCTGGCAGCGCACATGGCCCCTGGCGGTGTGGTGCTGTGTGAAACAGAACTGGACGCCGAGCTGCCGGAACAGGTTGAGGGGCTTGTTTTGGCAAAACAATATAAGTACGGCAAGATTTTGGTAAGCCGCTATGAGAAAGAGGAACAGCTATGAATGTTGAGGAACTGCTGGATATGCTGGAGGAAACGCTGGAGGAGGGTACCGCTGTGCCGTTTGCCGCCGCCAAGCGTGTGGTAGATGTGGACCGCTGCCGCGATATCGTGGATGAGGTGCGCAATAACCTGCCCGATGAACTGCACGACAGCAAAAAGATTGTGGCAGACCGCGAGCAGATTTTAAAGAACGCCCAGACCGATGCGGATAACATCATCAAGCAGGCAGAGGAACGCGCACGGGTACTGGTATCGGACAAAGAGATCACCAAGCGCGCACAGAAGATGGCCGTGGAGCTGGTGAACGCCGCACAGGCACAGGCGAAAAAGATCAACAATGCCTCCGCGGCTTATTGTGAGAATATCCTCAAAAACTCGGAGGAAGTTCTGGCCCGCAGTGTGGCGGATATCAAAAATACCCGCATGAACCTGCGCAACCTGGCCAGCCGCGGCCCCCATGGCCCACAGAAACCGAATCTGTAAAATCGGCCCCCCTGTGCGGGCTTTGTGAAAGAGATCAGCACGGTTCCTGCCCCGCAAACAACAAGTAAGACAGCATTTGTGAAAACTTTATGGCCCGCAGCGCTTTTTGGCGCTGTGGGCTTGCTTTTTGCCCCGCGATTTGGTACTATATAAGTGTTCCAGTGGGTAAAAGTGGGCAGTTTGGGGTTAAAGTGGTGAGTTATCCACACATTCCACAGGGTTGTTAACCGCGAAATTACGCTGAAACGCTAAAAAAGCGACAGTTCCAACCGGGAAGGGGGCGGGTTCGACAATGTTCATGGGTCAGTATGACTACGCAGTGGACGCAAAGGGCCGTCTGAATTTCCCCGCAAAGTTCCGGGATGGAATGGGCGAAACCTTTATCGTGACCCGCTGGCTGGACCATTGCCTTGCCGCGTTCCCGCCGGAGGAGTTTGAAAAAGTGGCCCAGCGCATTGCCGAAAAAGGTATGGTAAAGGGCCGCAATGTCAGCCGTATGCTGTATTCCTCTGCGGTGGAAGTAACACCGGATAAGCAGGGCCGCATTCAGCTGCCCGCAAAACTGCGGGAATACGCCAACCTGGACCACGATGTGAGCGTGATCGGCAACCGCAACTTTGCGGAGATCTGGAACACCCAGGATTGGGAAGCCCGCCAGGCGGAAAGCGATGAAGATTTTACCGCCGCAATGGAAGACCTTGATTTTTAAGATACAGGCAATACCGCATAATTCTAAGTGCCGATACGGCGAGCGAGGTGCGGCAGATGCCAAGCCAAAAGCGCAGATAATACTGGATGTCTTATCGAGCATTTTGGCAACGCAGATGCCGTGCCGCAGCTGCCGGAGCGGTGCTTAAGCCGCAAGGCGGGAATTGTGCGGTGTTGCCTACACTTTGAGCGGGGGTGTACCCCTGCATGTTAAACCGTGTGAAACGGGGAAAGAGGAGAACACCGTGGAATTTAGTCATATCCCCGTTTTGCTCAGCCAATGCCTTGATGGGCTGGCCATTGACCCTGCCGGGATTTATCTGGACGGAACGGCCGGCGGGGCAGGCCACTCAAAGGAAATAGCAAAACGCCTGACCACCGGGCGGCTGATCTCGCTGGATCAGGACCCGGATGCGGTGGCAACCGCTGCCGCAAGGCTAAAGGGCTTACCCGCCCAGGTGGTTCAGGCCAACTTCCGCGAAACCGCCCGCGTGCTGGATGAACTGGAGATCCCCTTCATCAACGGCGCGCTGCTGGACCTTGGCGTTTCCAGCCACCAGCTGGACGATGCCGAGCGTGGCTTCTCCTATCACGCGGATGCCCCGCTGGATATGCGCATGAGCCAGCAGGGGCCCACCGCGGCAGACTTGGTGAACACCCTGGACCGTGAGGAACTGACCCGCATCCTGCGCGATTATGGTGAGGAACCGTATGCCTGGCAGATTGCGGGTAAAATCGTGAAAGCACGGGAGGAAGCCCCGATTTTGACGACCCTGCAGTTTGCGGACCTGATTGCATCCGCTATGCCGCCTGCCGAGCGCCGCAAGAACAAGAACCCCGCCCGCCGCAGCTTCCAGGCAGTGCGGATTGCCGTCAATGGGGAACTGGATGCCCTGAACGAGGGGATGGAGGCGATTTTCAGCCGCCTGGCCCCCGGCGGGCGGTTCTGCATCATCACGTTCCACAGCCTGGAGGACCGGCTGGTAAAACAGAAGTTCCGCCGCTGGGCCCAGCGCTGCACCTGCCCGCCGGAGCAGCCTATTTGCACCTGCGGCGGGATGCCCAAAGCTAAACTGATTACCCGCAAGCCGATTGAAGCGGACGCTGGTGAGTTGGAAGAAAACCGCCGCAGCCGTTCCGCCAAGCTGCGCGTACTGGAAAAATTATAAGCGTGCCAGGAGGGAACATTGGCAGCGCGGCATGGCGCTTGTGACCATGCCGCACAGCTTAAGGAAAGCCGAAATTTTACGATACGAGAAAGGGGGCGGCGCCCATGGCTTCCACAGCAGCAGAAATTTCAACCAACAATCATTCCGGTTCCTCCCGCACACCGCGGGTGCGCGTTGTCAAGGGCGGACGCTACGGCCTGAGCAAGGCACGCCAGTTTGCCCGCACGGCGGGCACGGTGCTGGTCATTGCCATCTTTTTTGGTTTGTTTGCCAGCATTGTCGCCAGCCAGGCACGCATCACACAGCTTTCCGGCGAAATTGATGACGCCAAGTCGGAACTGACCAATGCCCAGAGCTATAACGACTATCTGTCCACCACCATGGATCAGATCACCAACAGCACCAGCGTCCAGCAGGAAGCGGAGGATCGGCTGGGGCTGGTTAAAATGGACCCCAGCCAGGTGACGTATGTCCGGCTGGAGGATGAAAGCGTGATCGAACGCGCAGCCGGCACAGCAGACAAGTTTTTTGCCGGTATCAAAACCGCAGCGCTCAGTCTGCTTGGCAGTTTTGACCCGTAACCGATCCGGTCAAGGCAATACCGCATAACTTTGGGTGCCCAAGCCGTCAGGTGGGAATCATGCGGTGCTGCCCTTACATTGCGCCAAAGCGTGCATCCCAACAGGAGCACGCTTTTTTTGCCATCATGGGCGGGCGCGTATTCGTGCAAACAGTCTTTTCTGTAAAGGAATGAACCTATGCCAAAGCAACCCGACAACAAGAATCAATCCACGCGTCATCACAACCGCCGCAGCCCGGAGCCGGGGCAGAATCATGCGCTTACGCTGAACGGACGCATCATGGTTTTGCTGCTGGTGATCGGCTTTATCGCTGCGGGGTGCGGCGTTCTGATTTATAAGCTGTATACCCTGCAGATCCGGGATGCTGAGCAGTACCGTGTTCAGGCGGCGGAACAGCAGCTTTCCGATACCCAGATCCCCGCCACGCGCGGCTCTATTTATTCCGCTAACGGCAAACTGCTGGCCAAAAGCAGTGTGGTGTGGAACATTATTGCCAACCCGTCCAAGTGCAACCAGGATTATGTGGCGGAAGCCAGCCAGAAAATCAGCGAATTGCTGAACGGGAGCGTCAGCGCGGAAAAAATTCAGGAGCAGCTGAGCAAAACGAACAGCCAGTACCGCGTGATTGCCAAGGACATTGATATGGTAACGGCGCAATCCATTATTGACTATGCCAACACCAAACGCATTACCAACGGCAAGGCGGAGGGGGATCCGGATGCCAAGTACGAAACGGTGCTTTCCATGTACAAGGAATCCTCCTCCACGCGGGAATACCCTAACGGAATGTACCTTTCCTCGGTCTTGGGCTTTTGTGATGACAGCGGCAACGGCATGTACGGCCTGGAAAAATCGTATGATGAGAAACTGGTCGGTATACCGGGGCGCAGCATCAGCAGCGAGAACGCATGGGGCTATGAACTGGCTAACGAGGAAAGCGATACCCATGCGGCTATCAACGGCTATAACCTGAACCTGACCATTGACGATACCATCCAGACCGTGCTGGAAACCGAGCTTTCCAACGCGATTGATGACTATGATGTGCAGAACCGTGCCAGCGCCATTGTGATGAATGTGAACACCGGCGCGGTGCTGGGTATGGCAACGGCGCCGCAGTTTGACCCCAACGATCCGTATAATATCACCGAACCCAAATTGCAGGCTATCCTGGATAATGCCGGAACGGCGCTGACGGAGGACAATATTTCCGTCCTGCAAAGCCGTTTGGGGCAGGACGCCGTAGCTGATATCATTGCGGACGGCGTTGTGAACCCCAACGGAACAAAAAGCACCGACGAAGAAGGCAACGAAATCGACGTTCCCAGCGAAAAAAGCCAGCTGCAGGGCATGATCCGTGAGGCCGAGTGGAAGAACAAAGCCGTGACGGAATTGTATTACCCCGGCTCAGTCTTTAAGCTCATGACGGCCGCTGCGGCGCTGGATTCCGGCCTGATGGGGGCGGACCAGCAGTTTTACTGCGGCGGCGACCTGACAGTATTCCCTAATACCGAGTGGGAACACAGCTACCACTGCGCCGAGGGCAACGCTCACGGCTGGCTGGATATGGCCGGGGCGCTGAACCACAGCTGCAACCTGTACTTTATCCAGGTGGCGGAAAAAATGAGCGCCGAATTCTTTTATAACTACTACCAGGCGTTTGGCCTGACCCAGACCACTGGCATTGACCTGCCGTATGAGGCAAAGGGCATCTCCAAAACCCAGCAGGAGATGGAGCAGGTGGAAACGGACCTGTACTCCACCGCGTTCGGCCAGTCCCAAAAGCTGACCCTGATCCAGATGGCAGCCGCCGTGGCTTCCACCGTGAACGGCGGCTACCTGATGACCCCCTATGTGGTGGATAATATGACGGACGACACCGGCAACGTGGTATGGCAGGCTGAAACCGACATAAAGCGCCAGGTCGTCAGCGAGGAAGTCAGTGAGCAGATCCGCGCCATGATGGAAAACAACGTGGGTCACACCGGTACCAGCAATGACCTGGACTATCACGGTTGTGCCAGCGCTTATGTGGCGGGCTACCGCATCGGCGGCAAATCCGGTACGGGAGAACAGCTGGACTGGAAAGGCGCTTACAAGTACCGCCCGGACGGCGACTACCGCAAGGCCATCAGCTTCGCCGCCATCTTTCCGGCGGACGACCCGGAAATTCTGGTGCTGGTCATGATGGATGACCCGCGCTGGATCATTGACTCCGCTTCCCAGATTGTGGCCCCTGTTACCGGCAACATCATCAGCCAGATCGCGCCGTATCTTGGCATTGAACGGGATGCTTCTTATGATAGCAACGGCAGTGTGGAAGTGCCAAATGCCATTGGCACCCGCTGGACTTCCGCCCAGGTCAAGATGAACGCCGCCGGGCTTTCCCACCGGTTTGTGGATACCAGCGACGGCGATGTTGTGTATCAGTACCCCGCAGGCGGCACCGTGGTGCCCGCAGGCTCCACGGTTTACCTGTATACCCAGTCCACCACCGACGCCACCACCACTGTGCCGGATGCCACCGGCAAAACCGGAACCTTTGCCGCACAGATGCTCAAGGTTTCCGGCGTCAATGTGGCAATTTCGGGCAGTGCATCGGACCGTGTTGTCAGCCAGGATATTGAGGTTGGGAGTGTGGTGCCCTACGGCACAGTCGTTACCCTGACCACGGAACCCGATGGTAGCAGCGACGCCCAGCAGGATGCAGATACCCCGCAGGACGATGCCGCCCAGGACGATACGCCCCAGGACGCCGCCGGTGAAAACGATCAGGATAGCACGACCCAGGATGATACCGGCAGCGATGCCGAGCAGCAATAACCCCGGCCACGGCAGGGGGACCCCACAGCAAACTGAAACATGCCGCAACTAAACCAACCAAAAGGAGCGTGTTCCCATGAAACCCATGAACGCGAACGAACTTCTGGCCGGGCTGGCACTGGCCCGCCCGGTGCCCATCACCGCCGTTGTAACGGACTCCCGCAAGGTGCAGCCGGGCTGCATTTTTGTCTGCTTCCCCGGCGAGCGTGTGGACGGCCATGACTATGCCGCCAAGGCGTACCAGGCCGGGGCCGAGTATGTGATCGCCAACCATCCCGTAGAGGGCGTGCCGGAGGATCACCTTGTCATCTGTGAATCCAGCTACCTTGCCATGATCCGTATGGCATCCAACTACCGCACGCTGTTCAGCCCGCTGATGATCGGTGTGACCGGCAGCGTGGGCAAAACCACCACCAAAGAGTTCTGCTATGCGGTTCTTTCGGCTTTTGGCAATACCTTAAAAACAGAGGGCAACCAGAACAATGAGATCGGCCTGCCCAACACGCTGTTCCGCCTGGAGGATACCACCCAGTATGCTGTGGTGGAAATGGGCATGAGCCACCTGGGCGAGATTGCCCGCCTGGTGCGCGCAGCGCGGCCGTCTGCCGGTATCATTACGATGATCGGCGTTTCCCACCTGGAAAATCTGGGCACGCGGGAGAATATATTGAAGGCAAAGATGGAAATCTGCCAGGGCCTGCCGGATGGCGCCCCGCTGGTTCTGAATGCGGACGATGACCTGCTGCCCACCGCGCAGATCCCCGGCCGCCTGCGCCCGGTGTGGTTCGGCATCCGCTCCAGCTCCGCCGATGTGCGCGCCATCAATATTCATACCGTAGGGGAGGGTACCGGCTTTACCTTGGTGGATAACGTGGACGGTGAAACCTATGAGTTCAGTGTAACCATCCCCACGGCAGGCGTTCATACCGTGTATGATGCCCTTGCTGCTTACACTGCAGCCACCCGCTTGGGGCTGGAGCGTGCCCGCGCCGCCCGTGCGCTGGCCAGCTATCAGACCACCGGTATGCGCCAGAACATTGTGCAGCACGGCGGTGTGACCTTTATTGAGGATTGCTATAACGCCAGCCCGGACAGCATGAAAGCAGCCTTGCAGATTCTGCATGACCGCCAGCCCGGCCCCGGCGGCCGCCGCATTGCCGTGCTGGGCGATATGCTGGAACTTGGCGCTGCCAGTGAACCCGGCCACCGCCAGACCGGCAAATGGGCTGCCGATGCCGCCGACCTGCTGGTGGCTTACGGTCCGTTGAGCGCAGCCATGGCCGAAGCAGCCCGGCAGAAAGGGATGCAAACCATCCATTGCCAAGCGGCGGAGGAAGTAGTAGAATATCTACGGCAGAACGTCCGCCCCGGCGATGTTGTGCTGGCAAAAGCCAGCCACGCCATGAAGCTGGATGATGTATTAAAGCAGCTTTACGCGGCGCTGCCAAACGCATAATTGCATATTTTGGGGGAATATCACATGGGAATGATCGTTTCTTGGATGCTGGTTGCCGCGGCAATCGGTGCGTTTGCCGTTACGGCACTTTCAGGCTGTTTTGTAATTCCGGCACTGCACAAGCTGCACTTCGGCCAGACCATCCGGGAATCCGGCCCGACCTGGCATAACAAAAAACAGGGCACACCCACCATGGGCGGCCTGTGCTTCATCTTTGGCATTCTGGTGGCCTGCGGCCTGGTGTATGCCGGGTTCTACCGCTATGCACAGGACCTTTTGGGCATTGTGCAGGTGCGCGCCGCCTTGCTGGCGCTGTTCCTGGCGTTTGGTTCCGGCTTTATCGGTTTTCTGGATGACTATATCAAGGTCGTCAAGCACCGCAACCTGGGCCTGCTTGCCTGGCAAAAGCTTATCATGCAGTTCATTGTTACCGGCGGCTTCCTGGTGGGGCTGCACATGCAGGGCCTGCTGACCACCATCATTATGCTGCCCTTTATCGGTGCGGTAGATCTGGGCTGGGTGTATTACCCCATTGCGTTCTTCGGCATCATCTTTTTGGTCAATGCCGTCAACCTGACGGATGGTCTGGACGGCCTGTGCTCCTGTGTGACCTTTGTTTCCATGCTGGGTTACCTGCTGGCTGCCAGCATGCTCAGCTTTTATCATGTGGCCGTTCTGGCGGCGGCAACGGCTGCTGCGGCAGCGGGCTTCCTGGTGTGGAACTTCTACCCGGCCAAAGTGTTTATGGGCGATACCGGCAGCATGTTCCTGGGCGGTATGGTAACGGCCCTTGCCTTTATCATGGGCCGGCCGGAGCTGGTGTTCTTCTTTGGCATTGTGTATATCTGGGACGCCATGACCGTTGTGATCCAGCGCGTTTACTTCAAGCTGACCCACGGCAAGCGCATTTTCCGCATGACACCGATCCACCACGCATTCGAGATGCGCGGCTGGAAAGAAGTCAAGATCGACTTTTTCTTCAGCCTGATCGCCATTATCGGCGTGGTGCTGGGCCTGATGTACGTTTACATGGCATAAAATATCAGAAAGGGGGCTGTGCCGCAAATGACGCTTGCCCAGCTTTTCGATTTGGCCTTTGGCAACATTGGCAGGTTTTTTAAGGAAATCGCGTTCAAAAAAGAGGAACGCGGCAAACTTTCCTATGGCTTTGTCGGCACGCTGATCCTTGTGTTGACTTACGGGCTGATCATGCTGTTCTCCGCCAGTTATTCCACCGGGTATTACCGCTTCAAGGGGGACATTTACCACTTTATCCGCCCGCAGGCCATGCTGGCGGTGGTGGGCCTGGGACTGATGTATCTGATTTCCAACGTCAACTACCGCAGCCTGCGCCACATGAACTGGTACTTATACATTTTAACGCTGCTGCTTTTGGTGTGGGCCCTGTTCAGTGAGCCGTACAACGGCTGTTACCGCTGGGTGTATATGTTTGGCACAACCCTGCAGCCTTCGGAGCTGGCAAAGTTTTCGGCTATTTTGGGTCTTGCCTGCTTTGCGGACCGGTATTATGAAAAACGGGGAACACTGCTTTACGGCATTGTGTTGCCCGTGCTGCCGCTGCTGCCGGTGGTGGTTCTGCTGTACAAAGAACCCCATAACTCTGCTATCATGCTGATCCTGCTGATTGCGGGCAGTATGATTTTGTGTGGCGGTGTGGGCCGGTTCTGGTGCATCCCGGCGGCAGGCGCGGCTGCGTTTGTGATTTACAAAATGCTGACCGGACAGAATAACTATGTTCAGCAGCGCCTCGGCGCATGGAACGGTGACGAGGGCGATATTTTGTACCAGACCCAGCAGAGCCTGTATTCCATTGCGTCCGGCGGGCTGACCGGCCTGGGCATTGGCAACAGCCGCCAAAAGCACCTCTGGCTGCCGGAAGCCAGCAACGACTTTATCTTTTCCGTTCTGTGCGAAGAGCTGGGCTTTATCGGCGCGGTGATCTGTATGGGCCTTTTTGCCGCACTGATCATTCAGGGCGTTATCATCGCCCTGAACTCGCCGGATTATTTTGGTACGATGCTGGGTATTGGCATTATGTCGCAAATTGCCTGGCAGGCCATGATCCACATTGCGGTGGTCACCAATGTGGCCCCAAATACCGGCATCAGCCTGCCGTTTTTTTCCTCCGGTGGTACCAGCTTGCTGATTCTATTGTGTGAGATGGGCATTATACTAAGCATATCGCGGGCGGGCAACGCGCAAAACGCTGCGCGCAGCAAGCGCTCGCATGAAGAACTTGCCCGCCGGATGAACCCGCAGCGCCGCACCCACAAAGCCCTGCACAGCAACTGAGAATTCCCGCATGCCTGCGGAAAGCATTGTTCTCTTTGGTTTCAGATATAAGGCAATACCGCACAATTCCCGCCTTACGGCTTAAGCAC
>ULQC01029611.1_pt1 | contig 31730 bp, 24 predicted proteins | sample 1954091 | NCBI WGS metagenome assembly ULQC01 (sample SAMEA4835645, study PRJEB28245) | human gut metagenome | biome: gut microbiome; material: fecal sample | place: Denmark | collected 2008
TCCGGGGCTAGTTAAGTATCTTAGAGAGGAAGATAAAGATAAGTAAACCAATTTTAAAGTTGTACCGAATAAAGCCTTCAAGAGGACAACATGCTTTTGAAGGCTTTATTGCTTACAATTACTTGGATTGTAACGCAAAAGCAGGCACCAAATCAATGAAAAATAGCCTATCCAGGCGACTGTTTCAGAAATATGGGCTTCCGCCAAGGGGATACCAGTGGGGTGCGACATCTTTTTTGCCCACTCAAGGCATGTAGAATGCGTTGGTTTGATGTCAAAAATGAAGGAGTAAGGAGGACGGAAAAAGGCTTAAAATCAAGAAATTCTAAGGATATTACTCTGAAGCTGGTTTTGTCCGTAAATCCCGTTTTGTTTTCTTGCAAATAAAACTAATAAATACGAAAATACAGGTAGAGAATACATAACCCCTTTTTACTTTACAGAGACTGTAGATTTGTTGGAAAAAGGCGATTGTGGGGGTTCCTAGTAATAAAGATTGTTTTATTCACCAGAATTCTGGGAAACAATTTGTGATTTACAGAGATAAGTAAAGAAAGTATTGCTTTTATAAGTGTTACGTTGAGCATCGATATGGGAAGGAAACACAATAGTAAAAAATATATTTTAGTAAATGAAATTGTAAAATTCAAGTTCAGATTGATTTTTGAAAATTGAAGTGGTAATATATGTTCAAACTTTGTGGAGATTAATAAATGTAAAATTACGGTTACTATGAACTATAATAAACTCTGAAAATAATTAATCCACAAGAAAATGATTAACAAGGATTTTATTGAATAGGCCGGAACTTCTACGAATGCGATGGCAAAGAGGAGAAAAGGCGGAGAGATTTCGACTAGCGTATTCCGAAAGATATGCATAGCATTAGATTATGAGTTGGATGAAGTTGTGGAAATTGAACACAGAAACGTCGAATATTGAGAGGATCACTTTAAAGTCCTAATTATGGGACAATTAAAATGTTGCGCATGGGCAAAGAATTTGCTGAGCGTATTGAATGACAGGAGAATCAGAATGGTTGTTAATAAGCACAGCAGCTTTTATTTAAGAAGCGGTTGGGGAACGAAAATCATCGATGCTGTTAAAGAAGATGAGACTATATTCTCACCAAATAATGAGCAAACAGCAGTAGATAATATTGGCCTTGGTCGCGTAATGATAAAAGCTCTCAGATATTGGTCAGATGCAATAGGCCTTACTGAAGAAGAAAAAAGGCCGGCGGGGATTTTAAAGAGAAGAACTGCTCTTTTTGACATGATTGATATGAATGATCGCTATTATCAAAGAATGGGCTCCTTGATGCTCATGCATAGAAATCTTGCCAGAAACATAGAGGATGCTACGGCTTGGTACTGGGCTTTTAATGAACTAAAAGCACAGACTTTTACCAAAGAGGAATTTGTAGACGGATTTCATGCCTTTTTGGGTGTCAATGGAGTAAACGTTAAAAGGGCCGCAACAGAAAAAGAATTCAATTGCTTTAAGAACACTTACATTGGCGATGAGAAGTTTGACAGAAAAACCATTGTCGATGAGGACACATATCCGTTTCTTGCTCCATTGCATTTGCTGAGAGTGAATGATGAGAAAAAGTTTGAAAAGGTTCCGGTCACTAAGGTAGAGATGCCTCTGGAAATACTTTTGTATTCCATCGCATATGATAACGGAGATGAAGAAACTGGATGGGAACAGAAGCAGATCAGTATTGATCAACTCATGGAGGATAAGCTTCAAATTGGGAAGTATTATAACATAAGATACTCGAAGTTAATTGAGATGCTGATGGAAGCTGAAAACAAAAAGATGCTTATCTTGAGCAACAATTTCGGGAATCGTCATATAGAAATGACGGATTATCCGTATCAAGATTTGCTTAGACAATACTATGTTGGTGAGGAAAACTAAGAATGGATTATGGATTACACAAGCCTTATTACAAGAAATAAACAATATAAGTATTCAGCGAATGTGTGCTTTGATCTTCGTAATGCGGCCAGGCTCTCGGGGTTCATTCCAAATGAAACAACTACAGGAATTCTAAGGGAATATGTTGGTGACATTATTAAGGGAAGAGCGAATACGCACTCGAGAATATTATATGGCTCATATGGGACTGGAAAATCTCATTTACTTACTGTGATTGGAGCAATCCTCGGTCATATCAACACAAACAGAACCGAATTTAAGCAGTTCGCTAAGATGATAGATAAATATGATCCGGATCTTGCGTCAGATTTAAGAGAGTTTGCACAAGAAGAGCAAGCATTTCTTGTGGTACCGATTTATACTGACTATCCGGATTTCAGTAATTGTATTGCATATTCGCTTAAAAAAGAACTGGAAGCAAATCACATAGAAGTGGCATTTTCCGGATTCTTTGATGAAGCGCTTATTCTGTTGAAAAAATGGTTAAAAGGTGCTGAGTCAAAGAAGAGGGTTGAAGAGGAATGCGAAAAGCTGTCTTTGTCGGTTACAGAGCTTAAGCGTGGCCTCGAAGCATACGACTCGAAGTACGAGAAGATATTTAGAAGAATATACGGATCCATATCTTATGGCGCAGATTTTAATACAACAGCAGGAAGCTTAATCGGAAATCTGGATAAAGCGAATGCAGCAATTGTAGGGAAGTATAAGGGGATTGTTTTCATTTTTGACGAGTTCGGACGCTATATTGAAGATAACGGTGATTATATCCGGGTGAAGGACATTCAAGATATGGCAGAGTACTGTGATCATTCCGATTACGAGAACCATCTTATACTCGTCTCCCACAAGCAGCTTTCAATGTACACGGAAAATATGAAGAAGACTGTGAGCGACGAATGGAAAAAGGTGGAGGGACGTTTTAAGGCGACTTCAATTAACATTAAGTATGATCAATGCCTTTCCTTGATTGGAAATATTATTCCTAAAACTGGAAACTGGGACAACTTTAAGAAACGGTTTGAGAGCAGATTAAATGAGCTATATAATCAGGCTTGGGATTTCAAAGGATTTTTGACTCCAGCAGGGAACGATGAGGAGAAGGAAGGGTACCTTGAAGACGGATACCCTCTACATCCAATTACACTCTATGCGCTGGATCGCCTTTCTAAGAAGGTGGCCCAAAATGAAAGAACATACTTTACATATCTTGCCGGTGATGAAGACTATTCACTGTCTTATCAGCTGCAGCAATATGATGTAAAAGAGTTTCATTTCGTTGGTCTTGATGCGATATACGATTATTTTGAATTTAATATTCGAGCATATAAAACAGACGAGTCATACGAAGTTTATAAGAAGCTTCAATATGCAATAAGTAAGCTGGGCTTGGATCACAAGGGTCTTCCTGCGCGAATACTTAAAGCTATGGCAGTAATTTTTATAATCGGAGACAGCTCAGTATTGGTTTCGGATAGAGAGACGCTGATGCATGTTGTGGATTCTCCCTTGGATGAGCTCTCGTCTGCCATAGATATGCTAGAACAAAAGAAAATCATAAAATTCATGCGTCAGTATGGATATTATGATTATTTCGACAGCAGCATCTTTGATTTAGAGACAATGATTGAGGAGAAGCTTTCTGGAGTAAGTGATGAAATGATTATTACCGTGTTAAATGACGATTTCTCTGATTTCGCGGTTTATCCACACGATTATAATGAAAGATTTCATATGAACAGAGTTTTCTTGCCGGTATTCGCAAGGAAGGAAGATTTGAGTCGTCGGGCTCCATTCACCTCTATTCCAAAATATTATGATGGAGTAGTGATATTTGTGCTTGATAATAATGCGCAGCGGGAAGAATATGAAGGATTAAAAATCGCTCCAGATAGAGCAATACTTCATATAAATGGTAAATCCGGGGTTCTTGAACAAGAAGTGCGAAGATACCTTGCAATTCAGTATTACTATTCCAAGAGAAATGAACTCGCAAAGGACGATCCGACTGTTGTGAAAGAGCTTGAACTCTATTTGAATGAGCAAAGAGCTGTAATAACAGAAATAATCCGTAACTGGCGTAATTACAAGGCAAAAGAAGTATTCACTGTTCTGAATGGAACGGTAAGAGATATATCCTCGGAATGGGAGTTGTCGAAACTCGCTTCTGAGTTAATGTTTGATGCTTTCTCCCAGACTATTATTGTTAATAATGATATCATTAACAAGAACAATGTTTCAGGAGCAATTAAACAGGCACGTAAAAAGGCTTTGAAGGGTATAATGTTCGAAGGTGATATGTATGCCGATTGCACTCCGCTTTCTCCTGAAAGCAATATTATCCGTTCGGTTTTATCAATGAATGGGATTGGTGATGCAGTTGGAATCCCTGAAGACAAGATGAATCGCCTTGAAGATGGAACAGTGTCAGGCGAATACGTCATGCGCGAGATACAGCGGTTTGTACATAAGGCAGAACAGGGTCAATATGAACTTAGTAAGATCTATGAAAAACTAAAACAAGAGCCTTACGGACTTAGAGATGGATATATTCCGGTTCTTTTGGCGTTTGCAATGCGGGAGTACCAGAATGTTTCTATTTATTTTCATGGAACAGAACATGACTACACAGAGGAAGAACTTGTAAAGGCACTGGGAGAATCAGAGAATTACACCTTATATATTTGCAATTGGGATAGTGAGCAGCAGAGATATATTGAAAAGTTAGAAAGCCTTTTTAAAAAATACCTTGCAAGCACTAAAGGTACAAATCGTCTGAAAAGGCTTTATACCGCTATGAATAGCCATTATGCATCTATCTCCAAGAGCGCAAGAACTACTGAAAAATATGTTTCTGCTGAAGCAATGAAGTATCGTGACATCTTGAATGTTACGCATACCGATTACAATAAGTTCTTCTTTGATACTCTTACAGAAATTGACAGTGATATTCAAAGACTGGATATTCGTATTAAGAACATTAAAAACGAGCTTGAGGCTGTACCAGAAAAGCTCATAAAAAAGGCCGAGAAAGCAGTAAGAGATGTTTTTTTTATTGATGATAAAGCAAGCCTTGCGCAAGGACTAACGGATTTATATGAGACTGAGTGGGAGGAGAAGAGTTCAAAAGCTTTTGACTATAGCACAAATTCATTCCTTGAGTACCTTGCCGGGCTGGGTGAGCCATCAGATACAGAATTAGTAGAATCTTTAGCCAAGATTTTGACTGGCTTTGAAATTGAATTCTGGTCAGACAGCAAGATTGAGGACTTCTATGAGATACTTAGAACCATTATGTCTAAGTTGGATGATTATGTACCGACAGATGAGTTAGCTGATGGAGATGTCAAGATGACGCTCGAATATGGTAACCAGGCTCCTGTAATCTCCAGATTCTCAGAAGAAGAGCTTAGCACAAATGGGCAGATGATGCTTAATAAGATTAAGTCAACAATTAAGAATTTCGGTGAGTCATTGAGCTACGAAGAGAAGCTGAATGTTATGTCACTGATTTTTAAGGACATAATTAGTAGAGAGTGACGAACAATGATTTACTGGTGTAAAAAATGTGGAGTTCCGATATTTGATAAAGGCTTACACGAGTGTACCTGCGATGGAAAGGTGATTAGGATCTCCGATAGCTCTATTTGTAACCCGGTGTTTAAACAAGAGCGGAAGCTTTTGAGCAAAATCACTGGGGAAGATCTCATAAGCAAGGACATCTGGTACCTTGGTGGAAGCAATTATTACTATGATGGAAAAATAAAACGAATTTCATATAGGGACTGGTATAAAAATAAAGAACACCTGTTGTGCGCTGAGGAATTGCGTAATGACATAGAGATTGAAGACTATGAAGGGTATCAGAATGTTGTTCGTGCAAATGAGACTTACATAAAGAATATTGTATTTGAGGCAGAACAGTATATTCATGAGACTATAGCAAAATACCCTTCGCCGGAATATACTCCAACTATTTCGTTTTCAGGAGGAAAGGACTCTTCGGTTGTTAGTCGGATTGTTATGGATGCCTTACAGACAGATTCCATAATACATTTCTTTGGTGACACCACGTTGGAATTTCCGGAAACATATGAGTATGTAAATGGAGGATTCAGAAAAGAGAATCCAAGAGTCGCACTGTTGCCAACAGAGACAGATAATGACTTTTTTAAGCTGTGCAAAGTATTTGGTCCTCCGAGTCAGCATGAACGCTGGTGTTGCACGATATTTAAGACGAGCAATCTAAACAAGGAATTTGATAACCTTCCTGGGAAGAGTCTTACATTCCTCGGCATTCGTCATAGTGAATCTGTCGCAAGATCAAGGTATGAAAGGACTCGCGAGGAATCAAAAATATCGTCACAGATCAACGCGATGCCTATAATCGAATGGAAAGATTATGATGTGTGGCTTTACATGCTGTATAAGAAGATGACTGTTAATCCATGCTACCAGTACGGCTATAAGAGAGTTGGGTGCTGGTGTTGCCCAAATAATTCTGACTGGTCGATGATGCTGACAGAAATCTATCATCCAGATTATATGCAGCAATGGAAGGATATGGTATATGACTTTGCACTAAAAACAGGCAAGGAGGATCCGGATGACTATTATGAGGAAGGTCGCTGGAGAACACGAAGAGGCGCAAGCGGTTTAAAAGTAAGAAATGTTTCTATTACAGATACACCATGTAATCTTTCGGACAAAGCGAGAAATATAATCATAGATAAAAAATTGTCCAAGGATGTTATAGAGCTATTTAAGCCGCTTGGAGATTTAAAAATTGTAGAAAAGAAAGATTCAACATACATATCTGTATTCGATTACGATAAGTCAAATGAGTACAGAAAGGTTTGTGAGCTGATCATTAAATTTGGAACAAATATAATAAAAGTACTTCCTGAGGACAGAATCGATGCGACTAATCTGGTTAACAGAATAAAATGCCAGATGAGAAAGTATCAGTTCTGTATCAGATGTACGGCATGTGATTCAACCTGTCCTAATGGAGCTATAGACACGATACATGGTTCTTATCACATAGACGAAATAAAATGTACGCATTGCAAGCATTGCATCGCTAAATTCTACAATGGATGTATTATGTGCGATGTATTATCGGCAAAGAAGGAGTCCTGATGGTTTACTTTGATAATGCAGCTACAACTAAAAACAAGCCACAGGAAGTATATGATGCGGCGTTTGAGTACATGAAAGATGTTGGTGTAAGTCCTGGTAGGGGAAGTTACCAACTTGGCATTGAAGCCTCACGTAGGCTGTATCGTACAAGATGCACTGTGGGAAAACACTTCGGACTTAGTGAGCCAGACTGTGTGATTTTTACGAAGAATTCTACGGAAGCAATTAATCTGCTGTTTGGTGGTTTGCTTCAAGAAGGAGACCATGTAATCGTTTCTTGTTTTGAGCACAACGCCGTACTTAGACCTCTGGAAACGCTTAAACGGATAGGGCGAATTGATTATTCGGTTGTGAGGATAGATGACTTAGCTTTATCGCCAGAGGTCATTTATAACAAATATGTCACAAAGAAGACTAGGCTAATAGGTTTTACACTTGCAAGTAACCTTACGGGAAGGATCGTGTTTAGGGAAGATATTTTCAAGTTCTTTAAAGAGAAAGGTGTGATGACATTTGTCGATGCTTCTCAGGGTGGGGGAAAAATTCACTTGTCAATGAAAGAACAAGGGATAGACTATCTTGCCTTTACTGGACATAAGGATTTGTTAGCTCTTCCGGGAGTTGGAGGCCTGTGCTGCGAGTCAAAAGAACTTCCTAAACCGTTAATACAGGGAGGAACAGGTATTCATGGCGAAGAATATGTTAATCCAGATATTTTCCCGGAAGGATATGAAGCTGGAACATTAAATATGCCTGCCATATGCAGCCTCAAAGCCAGTTTGAGTTTTATTGAAAGAGAACGTATATCGATTATTCAAAAAGAAAAAGAGCTGATTACTTTGCTGATCAGAGAATTAGATAAAATTCAACCGGTTATCATCTATGATCATGATGTAGATAGGGTTTCAACCTTTTGCTTTAATGTAAAAGGTGTACCTTCCGATCAGGTTGTTGCCTTTCTTGATAAAAAAGGTATTTGTGTTCGAGGCGGAATACATTGTGCAATACTGGCACATGAGGCAATCAATACAGTGCAAACTGGTGCAGTTCGTGTAAGTCTGAACTATCAGAACACTGCAGAAGAAGTGGGACTATTTATAGAAGCTATCAAGGAGTTGTGTGGATAATGCATATTGTTTTTTACAGCACGAGCAATGTATTTAAGGCGGAGGAATTGCTCACAAATGCAGGTGTTGAATGTCAAGTAGTTCCCACACCTGTTCAGGATAAAGCCTATTGCGGAGTTTGCATAATGACTCAGGAGAGGAATGCTCTAGAGCTGTTAAAAGATATTGAATTCAAAGTGATTGAGGAGGCATAAGATGTCATTCAGGGACATTCCGTTGCTCAGATATTACAAGACATATAAGAACAATGTTGTGCGGGAATTCTATACGCCCGTGCTGAAAGAAGCTGTCCTTTATCAAAGGGCTGTTGGCTTTTTTACGTCGAGTGCATTGATTGATCTTACTAAAGGGTTAAAGGGATTAACAAAAAATAAGGGTAAAATCCAGTTTATTGTATCTCCGAGACTATCAGAGGAAGATATCGAGGCAATAAACAAAGGTTATGAACATAAAGAAATAATTGGAAGGGCTCTTATGAGAGATTTCAAAGAACCGGAAAATTATTTCGAGGAAGAGAGGTTAAATTTCCTTGCATACCTAATAGAAGAAGGTTTTCTAGATATTAAGGTCGCTTTTACTCCACCGAGCAAATCGATGGGTATGTATCACGAAAAAGTGGGCATAGTAACTGACGAGAACGGCAATAAAATAGTCTTCACCGGTTCACTCAACGAAACAATAAACGCGTTCCATGTTAATTCAGAATCCATCGTGGTATTCAAATCATGGGAAGAGTCAAAGGCATATGTAGATGACATCCAGGAGGATTTTGAGCAACTTTGGAATAAGCAGGATGATGATCTTGAAATATTAGATTTTCCGAAAGTGTTAAAGGACAAATTTGAGGTGATGAGAAAGCCGGAGTTAGATCCCTTTTTCACCAAGGAGGAGATCTCTGAAGAGGAAGAAGAATATGATACCCATGTAGATATTCCGGATAAAGGAATCCCTCACGTTCCAAGTGGGTTTGATTTTAGGCCATACCAGGAAGAAGCCATAAACAAATGGGCAGAGAATGGTTATAGAGGAATTTTCGATATGGCTACCGGCACTGGTAAGACATATACCGGGCTTGGTGCTGTAGCTCGACTTTATGAGGATACAAAGAGACTTGCCATTATTATTGTGTGTCCTTATCAGCATCTTGTTGAACAGTGGGTAGAGGATATAGAGCTATTTAATATGACTCCTACGATTGGATACTCCGCCTCCAAACAGAAGAATTGGAAAAAGCGCTTGGAAGATGACATATTGGACTTTTCACTTGGGGTTATAAATACATTCTGCTTTGTCACAACGAATGCGACATACTCTTCCAAATTTGTCAGCGAACAGATGAAGCAGCTTGGCAAGGATACATTACTGCTTGTGGATGAGGCACATAATTTTGGAGCTCCTAATTTAAGAACAAAGCTATATCCTGAAATTCAGTACAGACTTGCCTTGTCTGCTACGTTGGACAGGCACGGTGATGAGGAGGGGACGAATGTTCTTAAAGATTACTTTGGCGACAAGTGTATAGAATACGATTTAAAGAGAGCTATCGATGAAAAAAAGCTTACGCCGTACTATTACTATCCTGTTCTTGTATATCTTGATGAGGACGAGTATGGAAGATATAAAGAGCTTTCGTATCTTGCGTCAAAAGAATGCCATAAAGATAAACACGGAAAGCTGATAATAACCGAAAAGGGGAAAAGACTCCTTCTTCAGAGAGCGCGAGTTGTAGCCGGAGCCAAGAGTAAGTTATCCAAGCTTCGCGAGTTAATGGAAGATTATAAGGAAGACACACACATTTTGGTTTATTGCGGTGCGACAAGAACACAGGATTTTTCAGCGGATTTTACAGAGAGGGATGAAGAAGGCGAAAGGCAGATTGTTTCGGTTTCTAAAATGCTCGGTAATGATCTGGGTATGAAAGTTACTCACTTTACATCAAATGAATCTGCAGAAGAGCGAGAAGTGATAAAACGTTGCTTTGCAACAGCTTCTCCATACCAGGCAATCATCGCAATAAAATGCTTGGATGAAGGTGTTAATATACCGAGTATTAAGACCGCATTTATACTGGCAAGTACAACCAATCCCAAAGAATATATCCAGAGGCGTGGTCGTGTGTTAAGGCTTGCAAAGGACAAACCCTATGCGGTGATATATGACTTTGTCACGCTGACTGAACCAATGGAAGATGTTAATCCTTATAGCCCTGACTTCAATTGTGAAAAGGCATTGGCTAAGAGAGAACTACAAAGGATTAAAGAGTTCGGAAAAATAGCAAAGAATGCACGAGATTCCGATGAACTCATCAATGACATAGAAGTAACATTTGGAATTACAGAAAAAGAAACAGAGGAGACCATCGATGGAGACGAATTCGAATGACAAACTGGATGAAAAGAAGGTTGATACCATCAAGTTAAGGTTGCTGGAGATGGAAACGGATAACATCGTTAAGAAAGAATCTAATCCGGCCATGATTGACAAAATCCAGAGAATGATTATGACGGAGGTGGAGAAGCGATGATTATACAAAGCATTGAAATGTATAATTTCCGGCAATATGTTGGAAAACAGTCGATAGAATTCTCCACCGACAAGGAGAAAAATGTCACGGTGCTGATCGGTGTTAATACTTCTGGTAAAACGACTATCATCAGAGCCTTTGAATGGTGCCTCTATGGAAAGAATGGCTTCGAAGACCCGGTTCTGCTTAATAGTGATGTCCGCTCAAACATGCATGTAGGGGACACTCAGACTACATATGTTGCTGTCAGCTTTATTCACGATGATATGCAGTATATTCTGAAGAGATCCTTTACATATGTATGCAGTGACAGGCGGACAGAAGGTGATGAGGTTGTTGTTATTCTAAACAAAAAGCCAGATGAAGATCTTACTCTGGAATATCTTCTTCAGGATGGACAGACAAAAACGAATGTAGAGAGAAACAATATTGCAGAATCGATTGATCGCGTTCTTCCTACAGATTTGTCCGATTACTTCTTCTTCGGCGGAGAGCGCATATCTGGGATTGCGAACAGAACAGACCTTTCTAAGGCAGTTAGGGGTCTGATGCGTCTGGACGTACTTGAGCATTCAAGAGATCATCTTCAAGCTGTAGCAAAAAAGTTTAACGGGATGATTGATACATCAGGCAATGCCACTGCAGAGAAGGCAAGAGATAGCCTGGAAACATATCGCAAGAAAAAAGCTATGTTGCAGGATAATCTTCAGAATGCGGAGAAAGAACGCGACTACTGGCATGGCAAGGAGCGCGAGTATAGTGCAGAACTTTCAAAGAGCAATGTTGAGCAGGTGAAAAAGGCAAAACAGGAGCGCGATCGTATTGAGAGCGCACTGAAGAGAGAGCAGGAACGCTTAGAAGCCTGTAAAAAAGCTATGGTAGCTGCGTTCAATACTAGACCATACGCTTTTTTCGGTATGCCTGCCATCAAAAAATCATTAGATATGCTTGAGGCAGTTAAAGATGCCACTGAAAGCGTACCGGCAATGGAACAGGAATCTATTGATTACCTGATTCGCAGAGGAGTGTGTATTTGCGGCACCAGATTGGATCCGCATACTGCTCCTTACAATCTTGTCATGGCAGAGCGAAAAAAGCTTCCGCCGGAACAGATAGGAACTGTAGTAAGTAATTATAAGAATAAGGCTGAAGGATATCTTGCCGGAAGCGAATCATACTGCGATGGTGTCTCGGAAAAGTATAAGGATTATAGAGAAACGCTACGCAGAATCGGTCAACTTCAGGATGACCTTAAAGCGGCATCGGATCAGATTATTGATGATACTGATGCAAAAGCTATAGAAGAGAAAAGAAGGGAAGCAAGCACCAAGTATAGAGAAGCACTGGATGACTATAATCAGATTAATGCTGAAATCGGAAGCTGCGATGCCAATATCAGAAACTGCGAAAATGCTATAGAAAAATACGCAAAGAGCAGCAGCAAGAATTCCAGAGTGGCTAGATATATTGCATATGCAGAAAAGGTGTTGGAGTGGCTGATTCAAACCTATCAGAGTAAGGAAATAATCGTGAGAGATCAGCTGCAGAATAGAGTAAATGATAACTTTGCTCGTATGTATCACGGCGAACGCTCAATCATTATTGATGATAAGTACCGAGTAAAATATAGTGATGTAACGACTGAAGAATCGGATGGTCTGAAGGCCGTAAAGAGCTTTGCCTTCATTGCGGCACTTGTTTCAATGGCTAAAGATAAGATCTTGGACGACAGTGAAACGAAACTTGGGCAGGTTTATCCGCTTGTAATGGATGCGCCTTTTTCAAATGTGGATGAGATTCACATTGATAATATTTGTAAGATCCTTCCCAAGACAGCAAATCAGGTGATTATGGCTGTTATGCAGAAGGACTGGGAATATGCAGCGAAGAACCTCGACCAGTATGTCGGAATCAGCTATACCATTCTGAAAGACAGAGATGGACAAGGTAAGGAAATCGATACTTCCACGCATATTAGGAAGGAGGCTTCTCATGTTTGATGGAAATCAGGATTTTTACGGTATACAGGCTAATTATTTAAAAGACTTATGTGAGTTAAGAGGTAACGTCCCAGATAGAGCTCAGCATAATAATTTCAAGATCTTCACATCGTATGTTGATGCTTATACTGTGTGCCCGCTGATAGGATACCAGTATAGGAGAAGAATTCCCATGGGGTCTTCTGCTGACGGCGATGTTGGTATCTTGTATGAGCAGATTTCAAAGAGGAAGGCTGAGCTACGTTTTGTCTATCAGATACTCATGCTGATTGATGAGGATTCAGAACCTGACGAGGAGAAGCGGATATATCGTGCTTTTAGATTATCAGAGACATCGGAGGAGGATAAAGCCCAGATTGCAGAGAACATGAAAATATTTAATGAGTATTTTCTGGGCGGAATAGATGTCCTTCATGAGCAGTTTGTTGATCAGTGTACCGATGATGACTCTTACCTTAGAAGAATTTTTGATTATGTAAAGAAATTCAACGAAGAGCAGGACGGAGAGGCGTTAAAGGCGAGCATTGACTCGATTCTTAATAAGTGATTGAGATATGAGTAGAGATTGGAGCAAGGAGGCAGATGCATGCGACGAATTTGTACTATCAGCATATGAATACTATTCCGTTGATGCAGTAGCTAAATTGCTCCTTCCATCGGGATTGCTAATAGACAAGTCCACACAGTATGCTGGGACCTTCGAAAAATTTGTATTTTTAAATGGAAACAAGGATGAAATATATATCAGGCAGGAGATAGAGTTTATATCTGCAGTGGGTGATATTATTGCCTTCACAGAATTTCATAAGGAAACAAAGAGAGGCTTAATCCCCTGTAGGGTTGTTGTAACGCGGAATTCCATATTAGATCCTGTGGAATTTAGTATTGCCTTTACAAAGATTATCAATAAGGCCAGTGACGGATTTAATATCTGTGTTGTATTCTCGGAAGAGGGCATAATCATTACATGTCGGGCATACGATTCCGCAGGCAACAATTATTACATATCTGATATCATAAAAACTTATGACCAGGTGGAAGAACTGTATGATAACTTAATGTATTCTCCGGACTATACCGGATTCATAGAGTACTATTCATATGTACGGGAAAGCATCCGGTTTAAGACTGTGATGGGTGAATATCCTGCAAGAAATAGAAACATCCATAGACCAGCGTATACTTATATGGATGAGTTGTGGGAAATAGAGCAAGACACCGGCATCAGTTTTGCAGCAGAAATAGAAAGATGCTTTTGGGGTCTAGAACAACAATATGAAGAGACTTACGCTGAACGCGTGGCTGAAGCAGATGAATATTTATTTAAGATAGAATCGTCACGAATAAATACTATGGAGATGTTATTTGAAGCTGAAGAGAGGGAGAAATTAGCTTCAGAAACAGAACAACGTAACGAGACGATGCTTATGCAGAATACTGCTGAAGAAGAGAATAATTCAGGAGAAATAGATACGGAAACCAAAGCACTTTTAAACGATCCGGAGTCTATGATAAAGCTGTTGAAGAAGAAACGAGGGATTTAATGGCTGGGTTTGATCTAAAGGAAGAATTTTATGAAGAGAGAGAATCATACGAAGATGAGCTATGTCAGCGTTTAGTTGTTTTTTCTTCGAAAACTTGAAATGATTCAAGCTATAAATTTGGATTCCTTAAAGCTATTATCAATAACCTGCACAACGTAGATGTAAAATTAAAAATATCATTCAATCAACCGATTTCTAAATTTTCAGAGATATATTGTAATCCAACCTTTAAATTTGACCTAAGACAGAAGGCAGCTACTAATGACAACAGGAAATCATTTATTGAATAAATTCTGCTTGGTGTGAAGGATAAGTATGGAATTATAGAAATAATCCCATATGAAATCTTATCAAATGATGTTGGGTATATCAAACAAGGTTAAAATGAAATGCAAGACTTATTAATCCGAGAATTTATGAATTTGTCTGTAAACATAAAGTAGTAATTGAGAAGCTAAATTATTATGAATGGGATCGGTTTTTAGAGGAAATTAATATAGACAAAGCCGCAGATCATATTCTAACCAAAATAGATAAGAGCTCAAACAGACATAATTTGTCCTATTATCGACAGATACTGTTTGATTAATGTGAAAACCATTAAAATCAACCATCCATACAATTGATAGAAAAATAGTATACACAAGATAAGCTTGCCAAAACTGACTTCCAATGGCTTAATTTAAATAAAAATAGTAATATAGCAAAAACATAAGAACACTTCAAAAGAATGTTGAAAGAACCTTTGTAAATTATGAGTATGGCAAATTCCTTTCTATAAGTTACAATGGTTTCGAACTTTGATAAGAGAAGTGTGAGAAGATCAGAAAGCATTTCTTAGATATAAAAAAACTTCTTATAATGTTAAGGATAACGGCTTTTGCCGAGAATCTAATAGCAACTGAATGGATTTGGACCAAAGCATTATACCTTATAATCAGTGGAATTGGGTGTTTTAAGGATGTTGAACCGTTGCTTTATGTTTTATTTGTTACACATAAAAACACTGGACTCACCATTTAAAAATGCTATTAAAGAAAAGATATTCCGTTAGAAATACAGCTTGATAATCATAATATTATCGTCAAGGCAATTTATATAACGCTTGGCTCTATGTCAATGTCTAGTTTCTTTTCAGAAATGATATTGTCAGGAAGAAAAAAAGGTATATGTGTAAGTTGATTTTTAATATGTATATCTGAGAAATGGCTTTTTTACAAAGATAATATAAATAAAAATGAAAAAATAGAGTAAATAAGTAATGTTTCATTCTATATGTTTTCTTACTTCTTAGTAGTGTAATTTATTTGAAGACAATCTTATTAAGTTTTGATTGTCGCAGATAGTTCAGAGCAAATTATTATAGATTACGCATATATGTTGATTATAGGTGTATACTTTAAAGAAATACAGTCGCGCATATTTTACTTCACGGAAGACAATCTGCTAAGAGAATGAGATAGGATATTAAGAAAAATTAAAAGAGACTATATATACGTATATAAATAGGATTTTGGATAGGCTCCTTAACACGGGAGACATCTATACTTTACTGTTTATATTTATATAGAGTACATAGGGCCGCTATCTAAAACAAACTAGAAATTAACTTTACAGAAATACCTGAAAAGCATAGAAAGATATAAATTAAAGGTATTTAACATTTTCATGTTTTAGAGTTATATTATATATGTACACTTAGCTAAAAGCTACTTTACAGGAAGGATGGACATTATGAAAAAACTTGGATTTGGGCTTATGAGACTTCCTCGGAAGGATGATCATATAGACATTGAAGAAACAAAAAAGATGGTGGATATGTTTTTAGACGCCGGCTTTACATATTTTGACACTGCTTGGGCTTATGAAGGCAGCGAAGCAGCCATAAAAGAGGCGCTTGTAGATAGGTATCCGAGAGATAAGTTTAAATTGGCAACTAAAAATGCGGCGTGGATAAACTGCAAGACGAAAGAAGAAGCTTTTTCTCAGTTTGATACGTCTCTGAAGCAGACAGGAGCCGGATATTTCGATTATTATTTGCTGCATAATTTGGGAGAAGGCCGCACAAAATATTTTGATGATTTTGATATGTGGAGCTGGATTCAGGAAAAGAAAAAAGAGGGCCTTGTGAAAAACGCCGGTTTCTCTTTTCATTCTACTCCTGAGGAGTTGGAGGAGCTGCTTTTGGCCCATCCTGAGGTGGACTTCGTACAGCTGCAGATAAATTATGCCGATTGGGAAAACCCGGCAGTACAGTCCAAAAAGTGCTATGAAATAGCCAGAAAGCACAATAAACCGGTAATAGTGATGGAACCGGTCAAGGGAGGAATGCTGGCAACACCACCTGAAAGCGTAATTAAAGTGCTGAAAGATGCTGAACCTGAATCCTCGCCGGCATCATGGGCTATACGATTTGCTGCTGATTTGGACGGAGTAATAACGGTCCTTTCCGGAATGAGCAATATCGAGCAGATGGAGGACAATATCTCACATATGACAGACTTTGCCGGACTTTCCGAAGAACAGCGCGTGACTATTGAAAAAGCCCAGGAAGAACTGACTAAAATCCCTTTGATACCGTGTACCACTTGCAACTATTGCGCAAAGGTATGTCCTATGGACATCGGCATTTCAGGCTCTTTTACGGCTATGAATTACATGACTTTATATAAAGATAAAGGCACAGCTTTGCATCAGGAAAATTGGCTTGTAGAAGGTCATGGAAAAAAGCGTGCGGACCAGTGCATCAAATGCGGCAAGTGCGAAGAGGCATGTCCTCAGCATATAAAAATCAGGCAGAATCTTGAAATCGTGACGAAAGAGTTGCTTTAGATGATGGAAGAAAACGCAAGAAAAGCAAAAGACAGCATTAAAGAGTGGTCAGACATCATAGAAAAACAAGGCAGGTCCTTTGTGCAGAAGTCTCACATGCAGCATGGCAATACAACTGTTTTCGAGCACAGCGTCAATGTGGCTGTTGCCAGTGTCATGCTGGCAGAAAAATTAAGAATTAAGGTTGACATGGCTAAGCTTATCAGGGGTGCGCTTCTGCATGATTATTTTCTTTATGATTGGCATCAAAAAGATAAGAGCCATTCTTGGCATGGATTCAGGCATGCCGATGCGGCTTTAAAAAACGCCAAAGAGGATTTTGAACTTAGCTTCATTGAAGAAAACATCATAGAGCGGCACATGTTCCCTTTGAATCCAAAACCTCCGGCTTGCCGTGAGGCTTGGATTGTATGCATTGCGGATAAATACTGTGCAATAAAAGAAATAATTGGTTTGTAATAAAAGAAATAATTGGTTAACATTGACATCTTTAAGTTTATCTGATAATATACTAATTAATAGTTTTTAGGAAAGGAAAAGTAAACGATGGAAGACGGTCCCGAAAGTGATGGGAACATCTGCATGATAATTACATATAATAAGCTTTTCAGAAAGTACAGTAATCTGCGCCTTTAAGCAAATTGCTGTACTTTTTATGGTTTTTTGAGAACAAAAATATTTTAAAAACAGGGAGAAATTTTAATGAATGCTATAATTTTACTTATAATACTGATTGCATTAAATGCTATGTTTGCGGCGACAGAAATTGCCGTAATATCCATGAATGACGTTAAGCTTAAAAATATGGCAGAAGGGGGAGACAAAAGGGCCATAAGACTTGTAAATCTTACAGAACAGCCCGCCAGATTTCTTTCAACCATACAGGTAGCTATTACTCTTGCCAGCTTGCTTCAGAGTGCTGTTGCCGCTGAAACCTTTGCTGACCAGATAGTAGACAAATTGTTGGATGCTGGTGTGTCCATTGCTCCCGGCGTTTTACACGGCGTCTCAATAGTAGTAATAACTCTTATTTTGTCATATTTTACTCTTGTTTTCGGAGAATTGGTGCCAAAACGTGTTGCAATGAAAAAAACAGAACTTATTGCACTTGGCATGTCGGGAATTTTGTATGGCGTAGCAAAAGCTTTCGCACCAATAGTATGGCTTTTAACTAAATCAACCAATGGAATTCTTAGAATACTTAGAATAAACCCTGAGGAAGAGGATAGCTCGGTAACAGAAGAATCCATAAAGATGATGTTGGCAGAAGGAAAAGAAAAAGGAGTTATACAGCCGGAGGAAGATGAACTGATTCAAAATATATTTGAATTTGATGATATTACCGCTGAAGAAATGTGTACCCATAGACGTGATGTGATAGCTTTGAGTCTTTCAGATGATTTTGAAGAATGGAAAAAGACCATAAGAGAAAGCAGACACACTAAATATCCTGTATGCGGTGACAATTTAGACGACATAGTAGGTGTGTTGGACACAAGGGATTATTTTATGCATCCGGCAGGAGATAAACAGCAAGTAGTTGATAATACGGTTGAAAAAGCTATGCTGGTACCTGAAAGCATGAAGGCTAACAGCTTATTTAGAAAGATGCAGGAAAACCGAGAATATTTTGCTGTAGTTATCGACGAATATGGAGGCATGTCCGGCATAGTAACTCTTCATGATATAATGGAAGCGTTACTGGGAGATCTGTCAGAAAAAGAAAGCCCGATTAAGCCAGAGGAAATAGAAAAACTATCGGAAGATAAGTTTGTGATACAAGGAAGCGCAGATTTGGAAGATGTGGCAGAGGCATTAGACATAGAGATGCCGATAGATGTGTACGACACCTTCAGCGGATTTATCTGCGGTGTCCTTGGGAGAATTCCTGAGGAAGGTGAGAAATTTAAATGCCAATGGGAAGATTGGACTATAACTGCTCATAATGTAAAACACCATATAGTTGAGAGTGCGACAATAGAGCGTGTTAAGGAGCAGGAATAGAAGTGCAAACTCCACGAAATCCGTGGAACAGCCAGCCTGACAGGTCACAAAAATAGACTGTCTCAAGCTGATAAAATTTGTATATTTTTGAAATTTTGTCAGAAAATTTACAAAAAATGGAATTTTGAGGGCGGAGAATCCCTCAAAAATGTAAAAAATAAAGAAAATCAGGAAAAATGTCAGCAAAATCACCGATTTGACTGACATTTTTTCAAGATTTATAAGAAAAAGTCAGCAGAGGTCGCCTTTCGACGAAATTCGACACGAGTTCAAAGCCTTTTGATGTAAAAATTATAAAAAATTTGATTTTTTGTCAGCAGCTTGGTCCTCTGTCAATATAACGGACAAATCAGAGACAGTCTTTTTTTATTGAGCCTCAGCTTGGTCCGCTGACGCGTTAAAGAAGGTGATAAGTCCTCCTGCAAAATTGTCCATGGTTTTTTCTGTGACGCCAAATACAATAACCGGCATATCGGAGTTTTTAGAGTTTATGATGCTGGCAGGAGTCCATTCAGCTATATTTATATTACTTAAATTTGTGCTTTGATAGTCAGAATAGGATTGCAGAAATTCTTCTGCAAGGGCTTCACCTGCTTCCGATGCGTGGAATGGAGCCATCTCTTCAGCCAAGGTATATGTTACATCTGTGAGAGCGCTTATAGTCTGATATGCTGTCGTTATTTCTTCGATAAGCTCATCACTGTAACTTGAAGCTGCTACTTCAATATTTAAAGTTTCGTTTTCTGTGGAAATGTATCCTATGTTTGCTATAGAAGCTATTTCTCCGTTATCATCTTTGTAATGGACTCCGCTTATAGCTGTGTAGAGCAAGCTGACGATGCTTTCAGAATTCTCTGTACTTATAACTCTTGAAGGCGTGTCCACAACTTCATACATATATGAAAGATCCGGGTAATCATTGGAATACTTGTCATAGAACTTTTCTATGGCTCTGTCAAGATTGCTCTCTAGCTTTTGTGCTTGATCTGAGTTTACTACTATAGTTATAGATGCATCTTGCGGAATCATATTTGAACTTTGCCCGCCTGAGAAGGAAGCCAATTCAAATAAAATTGATGTGGATTTGAAGTTGGCTAAAAGCTCTCCCAAAGTTTTTATCGGGTTAGGAGCAGAAGTATTTATACTTGTGAATTTTAATTGCGGAATGCCTGAAATACTTATTTTATATGCCACATCATAATTAGTAGATGTATAAGTTAAATCTTTTGATAGCTGATATTCGTTCAGCCCCCCTGTAGAAAGCGCTATTCTGGAAGAGGATGTGTCTTCCAGGTAAAAAACTTTTGTATCAGAATCAAAATATTTTTTAGACAGTGTTTTAGCGCCGTTTTCATTTCCGTTTTCTTCTGAAATAAATATAACTTTATATTCACTGTGAGGCATGTCATTCTTTGCTATCGTAAGAGCAGAAGCTATGCTGTTTTTATACGATTCCATACTGGTATAATCATATCCGCATAATACGACAGAAGGTGGCTGGGACTCAAAGCCCTCACTGGCTTTTATAGAATAAATGACATTGCCTGCATCATCGGTGGTTACATCTATACCTTTGTTTTCCGCCCAGTTTACAAGATATCTGGTTACTGCTGCCTGGTTGGTCATTGAAGCAAAAGAGTCGAGCAGATCAGTTTCATAAGCTGAAATTCTATTGTTTACTGTTTCTTCTAAAGTAGGAGGATTATCATCGCTTTGGAAGAAAAAGTAATATACTGCTGCGGCACATGCACAAATGATTATTATTGCAATACAAATTATGATTATTATTTTTTTCTTTTTATTCATAGAGTCACCTTAATTGCTAATTTAAAATACTTATTATATACTTAAAACATATATAATGATTTATAATACCATAATTTTACCCTGAATGTTATAATTTCATAAAAATTTCACATATTTGTAAAGTAATCTTAGGAAGAGGTGAAAAAATGAAGTCACAAAGTTTTTTACAATAGATGACGGTAAAACTTATGAGATGATTGTAAGGGAATTTTACGAGTGGAAAGACGATAAGACGAAAAAGCAATTTACAATTTGCATGGCTGATACAGGTATTCCTATAGGCAGAATATATATAGCAGATACTGAAATGAGAGGAAAAGGATATGGGGAGGAGGCACTCAAGGCCATATTGAAATGGGCTTTTGAAGATATGAATTGTGAGAGAGTTACATTAGATCATTTTAATGATAATATGATAGCAGCAGCTTTGTATGAAAAAGTAGGATTTGTTAGAGAAGGGGTTATGCGTCACGGTGGCAAAAAAAACGGAAAGTATGTAGATTTATGCCTAATGGCTATGCTTAGAAAAGAATATTTCAGAGTCGGTTAATATAGATAAAAATTTTTTTTATCTATTGACATGTAGCGTAATTAGTGGTAGATTCTTTATGCAGCTACTATATATTGTGGTAGAGCGACTGGAGAAAAGAGGTAAGAAATCATGGACAGCATTAAGAAAATAATTAAAAGAGACGGTCGTATGGTAGATTACGATGTACATAAAATTGCTGATGCTATATTTAAGGCCGCACAGGTACTTGGAGGAAAAGACAAAGAAATGGCCATGTATCTGGCAAGACAGACGGAATTATACCTTCTTGAAATATGTCATAATCAGGTACCTACAGTTGAGCAGATTCAGGATGCTGTCGAAAAAGTTCTTATAGAGAACGGACATGCCAGAACTGCAAAGGAATATATCCTTTATAGGGCTGAACGTACGAGAGTCAGAGATATGAATACAAGACTCATGAAGATTTATGAAGATCTGACTTTCAAAGAAGCCAAAGAAAATGAGATAAAACGTGAAAATGCCAACATAGACGGAAACACCGCTATGGGCACTATGCTCAAATATGGCTCTGAAGGAGCAAAAGAATTTTATAAGATGTATGTTATTGATCCCAAGCATGTAAAGGCTCATGAAGAAGGTGATATACACATACACGACATGGATTTCTATACCCTTACGATGACTTGCTGTCAGATAGACTTGGTAAAATTGCTTAAAGGTGGTTTTTCTACAGGTCATGGACATCTGAGAGAGCCTAATGACATTGAAAGTTACGCTGCTCTTGCTTGCATCGCTATACAGTCAAACCAGAATGACCAGCATGGTGGGCAGTCAGTTCCAAACTTTGATTATGGTATGGCTCCGGGAGTTAAAAAAACTTATAAAAAGCTTTATTTAAGTAATTTGGGAAAAATGCTTGACATTCTTGAAGACGTAGAAGACGGCGTTGAGAGAATGAAAGAATTGGGTAAGAAAATCGAAGATGAGCATGGCGTTTATCCTTGCATGGCTTGGAACAACAACTACAAAGAATTGGAACTTGAAGAACTTAAGAAGATAGTTCCGGAAGATGAAGCGAAAAAGATGCAGGATAGAGCAACTAAGTTTGCTGATAAGGAAATCAGACGCAAAACTTATCAGGCTATGGAAGCATTTATACATAATCTTAATACTATGCATTCAAGAGCAGGGGCTCAAGTACCTTTCAGTTCCATCAACTACGGCACTGATACGTCCCCTGAAGGCAGATTGGTTATGGAGTCTGTAATGCTAGCTACAGAGGCAGGTCTTGGTAACGGCGAAACACCTATATTCCCTATACAGATATTCAAAGTGAAAGAAGGTGTAAGTTATAATCCAGAAGACCCGAACTATGATTTATTTAAGTTAGCATGTAGGGTTTCAGCTAAGAGATTGTTCCCTAACTTTTCTTTCTTAGATGCTTCGTTTAATAAAAAGTATCTGGTAGAGGGCGACCCTAATACTGAGTGCGCTTATATGGGATGCAGAACGAGAGTAATAGGAAATACTTATGATCCAACGAGAGAAATCGTTACAGGAAGAGGAAATTTAAGTTTTACTTCTATCAATTTGCCTAGACTGGCCATAAAAGCCAAGGGCGATTTGGATATGTTCTTTGAGGGTCTTGACAATATGATAGATCTGGCATGCGCTCAGCTTTACGACAGATTTAAGATACAGTCCCAGAAAAAAGTAAGAAATTTCCCATTCTTGATGGGTCAGGGAATATGGCTTGACTCAGACAAACTGGGCCCTGACGACACAATAGAAGAGGTTATAAAGCATGGTACGCTTACTGTAGGCTTCATAGGCTTGGCAGAATGCCTTAAAGCTCTTACAGGAAAGCATCATGGCGAATCAAAAGAGTCTCAGATCCTTGGCCTTGAAATCATAGGATATATGAGAAAAAGAATGGATGATATGTCAAGAAAAACAGGTCTCAACTGGTCTCTTATAGCTACGCCGGCTGAAGGTCTTTCTGGCAGATTTGTAAGAATAGATAAGGAAAAATACGGAATTATAGAAGGCGTAACAGATAGAGATTACTATACCAATAGCTTCCATATTCCTGTATATTATGAAATAAACGCCTTTGACAAGATAAGATTGGAGGCTCCTTATCATGAGCTTACCAACGGAGGACATATCTCATATATAGAACTGGACGGCGACCCGCTGAAAAACCTGGATGCCTTTGAAAAAGTAGTAAGGTTCATGAAAGAGTCAGGTATAGGTTACGGCTCTATAAACCATCCTGTAGACAGAGACCCTTGCTGTGGATATACAGGGATAATCGATAACGAATGTCCTATGTGTCACAGAAAAGAAGATGAGGGAGACGTGGGATTCGAAAGAATACGCAGAATAACAGGATATCTGGTAGGCACCATGGACAATTGGAATAGTGCGAAAACAGCAGAAGAAAGAGATAGGGTAAAACATGATGTCCAAACAGGATTGGAAAGACTTTAATGATAAAAAAGATTTTAATACAATAAGAATGGCAGGGGTTGTTCGCGAGTCTATCGTCGACGGCCCCGGCCTTCGTCTGACGGTTTTTTGCCAAGGCTGTCCCCATGGATGCAAAGGATGCCATAATCAGGAAACTCATGATTTCAACGGTGGATACGATTGTGATATTTCCAAGATAGTTGACGCGGTGGCATCTAATCCATTGCTCGACGGAGTGACTTTTAGCGGCGGAGAGCCTTTCTGCCAGCCGGAAGCCTTCTTCAGCCTTGCCATGGCATTGAAGGAAATGCGTTCTGATTTGAATTTAATGGCATATAGCGGTTATACTTATGAGGAACTTAAGGAAATGCATGATGAATCTGTGGATAAATTGCTTTCCGTGATAGATTTTTTGGTGGACGGAAGATTTATTTTGGAAAAAAAAGATCTGACGTTGCTTTTCAGAGGAAGTTCAAATCAAAGAGTCATAGACATGAATAAGACGCGCCAGGCGGGAAAAGTCGTGCTGGCAGAAAAATACATTTAAAATCGAATTTTTGACGGCTTGTTGTGATTGCGGACGTTGTATGTTATATTGTATATATAACCGCGGCAGGCTGTTGTTTTCACGCAGATATCTACAGACGTTCCATGCCGGAGCTTATGTCGTGCTTTACGCGATCGCGCTCTTCGGCCGTTTTAGCGGAGTTCCACTGCTCCATGGTCCCCACAAGTTAGCCTGTGATTCTGTGTATTCTTTCAAAAGGAACCTGCTCGAATTCATATTTTAAATCAGCAAAATCGCCATCGATATTGATGTCGAGAGATTTCAGCTTTCTGTTATATTTGCTTTCAAGATAATTTACGTATGCCATTTTTTCTTCGACAGGTGCATTCCCTGTGATGCTTACACTCATATGATAACCCTTCCTTAACTTACTTGACTGTTTGCCGCCGGTTTTGACGGCTATGTTTAATATACACACATATATTTTATATTTAAACCCTAAAAACATAAAGATACACAATAATTAGTTGCTTTTCTTTTAAGCATAGTAATAAGGCCGCAATCATATTATTAGGGAGGTTTTAAAATGAACGGACAATATTTGATGCGGCTTTTGAATCAGTTTATGAAAAAAAACAATCAGGGGATTTTTGCCGCGGACGAGACGAAAAGCAGGTGGCATAAGGAGACTGACGTTGAAATACTTCAAAATTTTTGCAGAGAAGTATATCCGATGGCGAAAAAATACGGCCATTTTATCATAGGAAACAGTCAGGAGAAAAGTTATATAGGAATTCCGGGGAGGTTTATCTTGAAGGAACAGCCGCATCGGCGTTTATATGGCTATATGCTGATGGATACGGAAAGGAGCCTTGAAAATGATTGAGAAATACGTGGAACAATTACTCAATTTGTATAACTATATCGACGGAATAATGGTGACGAACGAGAGAGGTTATGTGGAGTTTTACAAAAATTATAGGCCTAATCTCAATCACTTGAAAGAGAGTGACGTGATTCACAAGCATATAACTGAAATTTACCCTGATTTGACCGAGGAATCAAGCAGCATACTGCGTGTGCTGAAAACAGGAAAGAGTATTTCCAATGAATTTCAGACGCTGAAAAGCTATAAAGGCCAAAACATAAACGCCGTAAACACGACGCTCCCTATAAAGGAAAACGGCCGGATAGTAGGAGCTGTCGACGTTTCGAGATACATAGACATACCGTTTAAAAGACAGTATATAAATATTTCTTTCAGGAAATCGTACATGCATCCGCTTTATACTTTAGACGATATTAAGACGAATTCGCGGCAGATTGAGCTTATAAAGGAAAAAATACCTATTATAGCCGATACGGATTCGTCGGTCTTGCTCTATGGCGAGACGGGGACAGGTAAGGAGCTTTTTGCTCAGGCGATACATACTCAGAGCAAAAGGCGCGGAAAGAGATTTGTATCACAAAACTGCGCCGCGATTCCGCCTAACCTTGTTGAGAGTATTCTTTTCGGAACCGTAAAGGGAGCGTACACCGGAGCGGAAAATAAAGCGGGATTGTTTGAAATTGCAGACGGAGGCACTCTTTTTTTAGACGAGCTGAATTCGATGGAGACAGCCTTGCAAGCCAAGCTTCTGAAAGCGATAGAAGAAAAGCAAGCCGTACGTTTAGGTGGCTTGGAGCCGATAAAGTTTGACGTGAAGATAATAACGGCGTTTAACAAAGAACCGCTTAAATGCGTTAGGGACGGCGAGCTTAGAAGAGACCTCTTTTACAGGCTAAGCGTGGTGCAGCTCGAAATCCCCCCGCTTAGGGAGCGAACAGGCGATTTGCAATTCTTGACAGACTATTTTATAGACCGTTATAACGAGAGCATGGGCTTGGAAATAACGGGGATTGACGAAGAAACGGAGAACATATTCAAGAATTACGATTGGCCGGGCAATGTGAGAGAACTCAAGAATGTAATAGAAGGAGCTTTTAACATAGTGGAATCTAAAGAGATAACGGCAAAGAATATCCCCAAATATTTGATTGAGCGAGCAGCTAAGGTTTCTGACAGCGTTCGGATATCAAACCCGGATTTAGCCTTACTTAAGACATCGCGTTCGGCTCTGGATTGCGCGCGGAGCGATGATTCGGCCGTTATGCATCGGCTTTCTGATTCTAATGCCGGGCCTGAGGCGGTTATAAGCGCCGAGGAGCCTGCCGGTACGTTTTCGGAAGCTGAATTTTTATGGGGGGGGGTACGGCCGTAGAAGATATTTTGCCGCTTGACAAGGCCATGGAGTCGTATGAAAAATTTCTCATAACGAAAGCTATAGAAGCAACTGATAGCCTGGTAGAAGCCGCCAAGCTTTTAGGTATAACAAAGCAGAATCTTAATTACAAGATGAAAAAATATGGACTGAAACGTTAAATATAAATGACTGCCGCGGGCCGGACTGATAGACCATTTTGAATACCATCCGTCAACTCAGACCGGCCCGCGTTTTCGTAAGTAAAGGGAGACTTTACCAAATAGGTAAAGTCTCCCTTTACTTGTCAAAAAATTTTTCCTTAAAGCTTTGTAAACCCGTGAAAAATCAACGTTTTCGTCGTGGCATGGTTCTTGCGTTATACTTATGGAAACTTCAAGAAAGGAGAAAGTATATGGAAAAAGAGAGAGACATAGACGCGCTTGCCGGTGAGCGGTGGTTTCCAAAAGAAAGCTCTATCGAGGACGATATGAAAGAGCTTTGGGGCGACTGGGGCGTATGTTCTGAAGTTGAAAAACTTAAAGACGTGCTGATGCACAGGCCAGGAAAAGAAATTGAAAATTTCGACTGGCGTGCAGCTCGCTTTAGGGACGAAATCGATCCGGAAAAATTCAGAGCGCAGCACGATGCGCTGGCAGACGTCTACCGCAGTCACGGAGCGAGGGTCCATTATGTTGAAGACGTTCCCGCGAACAGGCCTAACGCGTTGTTTTGCCGAGATCTTGTCTTTATGACCCCCGAAGGAGCTATAGTCACAAGACCCGCGACGGAATCGAGGCGCGGTGAAGAGCGTTACGCGGCGAAGAAGCTGGCTGAGCTTGGGGTTCCGATCATAAGGACCGTATGCGGAGGAGCGACATTTGAGGGAGCTATGGCGATGTGGATAGACAGGCGTACCGTGGTTTTGGCTTCCGGAGTGAGAACCAACAGAGAAGGCTATGAAATGGTCGAGGCGGAGCTAAAGCGCATGGGCGTTACCGATATTCTGCACATGCAGATACCTTACGGACACGCTCATATCGACGGACTTTTGAATATGGCATCCCATGATGTGGCGATGATTCATGCTTCACAGGTTCCTTACGACGTCTGCGACGCTCTTAAGAGGAAAGGAATTAAACTTTTGGAGTGCCCTTCGAGGGTTGAAGCGAAAGAAAAGCTTGCCATAAACTTCGTGGCGCTGGAACCGGGACTGATAGTCATGCCGTCAGGCTGTCCGCGTTCACAGGAGCTGCTTGAAAAGAACGGCATTAAAGTTATCCCTCTTTGCGTCGACGAAATCCTTAAGGGATTCGGAGCGATGCACTGCTGTTCGGCGTTTCTCAAGAGAGGATAGAGAGCCGAGGTTAATTTAAGGAGTGATTGAATTGAATTTTTATGAGACTTTAAAAAACGAAATCTCCATGGAAAACATTTGCCGCGATATGACTTATCTTGTGGAGGAGGTCGGCGAAAGGCTTTCCGGTACCGACAAGATGAGAAAGGCAACGGAATACATACGTTCGCGGCTTGAGGAAAACGGTGTCTGTGCCCGCATAGACCATTTTCCGATGTATCAGAGCTATCCGGGGGAAGCTTATCTAAAGGTTGTTTCTCCCGAAGAACGTGAAATCAAGGCTCGACCTGTATGCCATATAGATTCTACGCCGGAGGGCGGCCTTGAAGGAGAGCTTATATATCTCGAATCGGGAGCTTACGAGGATTATGAGGGAAAGGACGTTAAGGACAAAATCGTACTTACGAATATGGACTGGAGTCCGGGACGTCCCGAAAAGGCTCGCATTGCTTGGGAAATGGGTGCTAAGGCTCTTATAATCATGAACTGGGGAGAGGCAGGCAGCGATTTGATTCAAATGGGCGCCGTCAAGTCTCAGTGGGGGAATCCAACTCCGGAGACTATCAAGGATGTTGTAAGACTCGCGGTAATAAGCGTGTCGAGAAAAGACGGCGAGTACCTCGCGTCATTGTGCGGACGGCAGGAGGGAGGAGTCAGCGTTTATCTTGAAGCCTCTGCAACGCGAGAATGGATAACGGCGGATCAGCCGATAGGCTTTCTGAAAGGAAAAAACGCCGCTGACAAATACGTTTTAATCGGAAGCCACGTGGACGCGTGGGGAAAGTCTGCTATATGCAACGCTTCGGGGAATGCCCTCAATCTTGAGATTGCCCGCGTGTTCGCAAAACACAGGGATGAGCTTGACGGAAGACTTGTCTTTACTTTCTGGGACGGACATGAGATTGCCGAAGGCGGAGGCTCGACGTGGTATGCGGACAATTATTGGCAGGATATGACTGAAAATTGTATCGGTTACGTCAACATAGACAATTTGGCCATAAGTGGAACTACGATTCCGGGTGTCGAAGGCCAGCCAGAGCTGAAAAATCTTCTGATGGAGGCAATAAGAGCTGTTTTCGGAGAAGAAGGCTTGTGGCACCAAGCCTATAAGGGCGGCGGCGATTCATCCTTCTTCGGAGTCGGTGTTCCGTATACTTCTTTCGCGACCGAGTACACGGAGGAAAAGCTCAAAGAGCTGAATTATGCGTTTTACAGTCCTTGGCTTCACACAGACGATGACACGGTGGATAAAATCGATATGAATCTCATGCGAAAGCATGCGGAATATTTCATTTATGTAATAGAAAAACTGCTGAATTATCCGGTATTTCCTTACGATCTCGAAGCTCTCGCCGACGACGTCGAAAATCAATGGCGGCAGATTATGGACGCTTCCGGCCGCGCAAAAGATATGCTTGCCGCTGTATCTCCTAAAATTGAAGAATACGCCGCGTCTCTGAAAGAATTCTACGGCTTGAGAAACGGCGTTTGCGGTCATGAGAAAGCACGCGGTACGGAGACGAAAGACGACGGAACGTGCGGTTCAGAAGAAAGAACAGGAGGTTCGAAGAGAGGCGGACTTTCGGATAGACAGAAGGAAATATACGACAAAGCCGCTGTTATATGCGAAAGACATACGGCGATGTTCAGGTGCTATTCGGGACGTTACGGTCAGGACGCGTGCTGCGCCTTGGCGACTGAAAATCCGATTCCCGCGCTCAGAAAAGCTTTGGACAAATACAACGCGGCGGAGCAGGGGTCGGAAGAATATTATCTTTGGGAAACCATGACGCTCAGAACGCGGAATATGGTGTTTGACGCTCTCGACGTTCCGATTAAAGCCATGGAGATTGCCAAAGCGGCTTTATACGATTGATGTTACCGTTCTTTAGATAATGGAGAAAAAGAAAATGATAAAAAAAATATCAAAACGAAGATGGATGATTGCGATTCTGCTTGTGGTTATCGCGGCGGTCGCGACGAATATAGCTTTCGCGGAAGGAGAGACGGGAGAAGAGGCTTCGTCTCATTACGGAATGCTTTCTCTGCTGACGCCATTTTTTGCAATCGTATTGTCCTTTATTACCAAGCAGGTAGTACTCTCTCTTGCGACGGCGGTTTTTGTCGGAGCTTTAATCCTTGACGGCGGCAATGTGCTGACCGCTTTTTTGAGGACCTGCGACACTTACATAGTAGGTACTGTTACCGACAGCTGGAACGCGACGCTGCTTGTGTTTATCCTTTCCGTCGGCGGCCTTATCGCCGTAATGAGCAAGATGGGCGGAATGCAGGCTATGGCTTTAGCGATGTCGAAGAAAGCCAAAAACGCAAAAAATTCTCTCATAATAACATGGATAATGGGATTGATAATCTTTTTTGAGGATTATGCCAATTCTCTCGTAGTGGGCCCTACCATGAGACCTGCCACTGACAGAGAAAAGGTATCAAGGGAAAAGCTTTCTTACGTTATAGATTCGACGGCGGGCCCGGTTACCGACCTTGCGCCGATTTCCTCTTGGGTTGCTTATGAAATAGGAATGATAGCAATCGCCTTTTCGTCGGTAGGCTACGACGGCAACGCTTACGGTACTTTTATTCAGACCATACCGTATAGATTTTATAATATATTCGCCATATTCATGGTTCTCATCATAATCATGATGCAGAGAGATTACGGCCCTATGTACAGGGCGGAAAAACGCGCCCGCCTTCAGGGGAAGCTTTATGAGGATAACGCCAAACCGATGATAAGCAAGGAGCTTGACGCGATGAACGTCAAGGAAGGAGCGCCGCTTCGCGTGTGCAACGCGGTTATACCTATCGTGGTATTTACGGTGATAACCATCATAGCCTTGTGGTATACGGGCGGCGGCATGGAAGAGCCTTTTAATTTCACAGGCCTGCAAAACGCACTCGGCAATGCTGATGCCGCTACGAGCATACTGTACTCCGTCATCTTCACTTCGATACTTTCTGTAATAATGGCTGTGGCGCAGAAAATAATGAGCCTCAAGGAATGTATAGACGTATGGCTTAACGGCTGTAAAGAGCTTCTTCTTACGGACACGATATTGGTTTTGGCGTGGGCGTCGGGAACAGTGATGGAAAATTTGGGAACCGGAAATTATATCTCCCATGTAGTAGGCGATTCTATCCCTGCACTTTTGATTCCTTTGGTTTTGTTCTTGGCTTCATGCCTTGTGGCGTTTTCGACCGGAACTTCCTACGGAACGACGGCTATTATGATTCCTATCGCGTTTCCTCTAGCGTGGGGAGTTACAGGTGGAGAAATGGGAGAATTTTGTATAGTGACTATCGCGGCCTGCACCTGCGGCTCGATATTCGGCGATCACTGCTCGCCTATATCTGATACGACAATCATGTCGTCGATGGGCTCGGCGGCCGACCTTATGGATCATGCTAGAACTCAAATCCCTTATGCCGCGGCCGCCGCGATAGTCGCGGGAGTCGTCGGCTTTATTCCTGCCGCGGCCGGCGTATCGCCGATAATCATAATTCCTGTCGGAATTGCTATTCTTGCTCTGCTTGTTAGATTTGTGGGCAAGAGTACGAAAATAGAGGATTTACAGCGCGAAGCTGCCTCGGAAAACAGCTCCGGTTCAGGTTCGGGAGCTTCGACCGTATAAAAAAGTCAGACTTGCGTAAAACAAGCTTAAAAAATATAAATTTATATGTATGTGAAGACCTGCCGGCGG
>ULQC01006070.1_pt1 | contig 30852 bp, 40 predicted proteins | sample 1954091 | NCBI WGS metagenome assembly ULQC01 (sample SAMEA4835645, study PRJEB28245) | human gut metagenome | biome: gut microbiome; material: fecal sample | place: Denmark | collected 2008
GCTGCTGGGCAGATTCGAACTGCCGACCTCATCCTTACCAATTCTTCCCCGGTTGTTTTTTCCTGCTCTCCTTTGTTTTGTCTTAAAGCCTGAAACCCTTGCGGCACAAGTGTTTCAGGCTTTTCTCTTTTGTATCTTCATCTTCCCTGTTTTACGCTCGCGTATGGGTTTTTTGATGCCCGTATGGGTTTTGTATGGGTTTTGCAGCGTCCAATCCGCGGCGATTTTCTAACACATTCTATTGTGTTCTAATGCGTTAGAGTTGCAATAGGCTTTTTCTCTTATTCACCGGCTGCAATATCCCGTTTTCTGCCAGCGATTTCAGCAGGGCATAGCTGCATAGCTCAAATTCTCCGCTGCACCGCACTTATATGTGCAATTCTGCAGCATATACTATTATTGCTGAGATGGTATTGCTCGTTTTATTTGCGATTGTTGTTGACAAATCGTAGGTTTTCGGCTATACTCATCTTAGTGATTAGGTCGCAGAAGCTTGTGGGGCCTGTGATCGGGGGAGTTCCTGCGGGGGCTCCCTTTTTATTTTCGAGGTGATCGTATGCCAAAGCCATTCTTGACGTATGCTCAGCAGATCCAAAAGCTCAAAGATAAAAACCTCGTTATCCCCGATGAACCGAGTGCAACGGCAATTTTGCACCGCTATGGTTATTTCGCGCTCATTACAGGCTACAAGGATCTGCTGAAAAATCGAACGACAAAGTGCTATCTGGACGGGGCGACCTTTGATGATATTGTCGCCATTTACCATTTCGACGAGCAGCTCCGAGAGCTTACGTTCCGCTATCTTCTTCATATCGAGCGTCATATCCGTTCTTCTCTTTCTTATAGCTTTTGTGATCTTTATGGCGAAAATCAAAGCGCATATCTGGACAAGCACAAGTATGATATTTCGTCCGCCTCCAAAGAACGCGAAGTGGACAAGCTGATCGGCAAATTTCTCTCTCCCCTGATCACCAGACCCACAAAATACCCTTACATAGAGCATCACAAAACCAGCCACCACAATGTTCCTCTTTGGGTGCTGGTAGGTGCATTGACATTTGGCACGTTGTCAAAGATGTACGAATATTCCAAGCCACAGGTGAAGTCCGCCGTCAGCATCGAATTTGAGGGAATAAACGAGCAGCAGCTAAAACAATTATTAGAGGTTCTGACAGATTTTAGAAATGTATGCGCCCACAACGAAAGGCTTTTCACCCATCGCTGCGCCAAGCATGACATTCCAGACCTGCCGCTTCATCAAAAGCTCTCTATTCCTAAAAACGGGCAGGAGTACATTTACGGAAAGCGTGACTACTTTTCTGTGGTTCTCGCTTTTCGGTATCTGCTCCCCCATGAGGATTTTTTGGCATTTAAGCGACAGCTTTCCAAGCTGCTCGATCATGCCGCCGAACAGAACAGCAAAATCCCAATGACCAATCTCTTCCACATGATGGGTATGCCCACAAACTGGAAAAAGATCACCGCTTACCAAAAAGTATGACTGGCTCTCAGTCAGCAGCAGAGCAAAAAAGTACGCCAGGAGAAATCTCTCAGCGTGCTTTTTGCTTGATGAAAGATGAAATGTGAGATGATATGCTGCACTTTTGCGCGTCAACCAAATACTTTCTTTAGCTGTGAGAGCAGCACGTCGTGCTGCACGCAACGAACGAAGCGACGGCGGTAGACTGAAAAACAGCCGTTGCAGGCGGTACATTTGCTCTCATTCGCCGCGCCGCTTTTCAGCTTGGCGGCAAAGTCTGGTTCACAAATCAGCGCGCGGCTGAGCGAGGCCAGCGGAAAACCCTGCTGAAGCAATTCTTCGGCAGTCTGTCGGGAAAATACCCCGCCGACCGGAAATACAGGAATCGAAACGCAACCGCGCGCCTGAAGAAGAGTTTGCGCATAAAAGGGCGTTTTCTGTCCCACACGATGATTGAAGTCAATGCCGCTAACTTCGACCCCGTCTGCGCCGAATGCTTCATATAAACGCAGTAGCGCTGGAAAATCGCCACAGTCATTGCAGTTCGCCTTAACGATTACTGCGAAGGATTTCCCGCATGCCGTCTTTACCGCCGATAAAATGTGCGCAATCAAGCGGAAACGGTTTGCCAAACTCCCGCCATATTCATCGGTGCGGAGGTTTTCCGCGGGATTCAGAAAGTTGGAGAGGAGATAACCGTGTGCGGTGTGAATCTGCACGCCGTCCGCACCGCAGTCCTGACAGCGCCGCGCGGCGGACGCAAAGCGTTCCACAAGCCGATCAAGCTCCTGCGATGTAAAATCTTCCGGATGCTTGGGCGGGATGCCATTTAAGGCTTCCATTGCTTTAATGCCGCTGTGGCTGAGCTGTATCAGGACCTTACTGCCATACTGGTGTACACCGTCCGCCGCGTAGCGGAGAATCTCCCGATCTGTTTTTTCATCCAGTACCGGCTGGCCCTCATCGGCCCGTTGCGAGGCATCCACGCAGAAATGACCGCTGATGACCAGTCCAACCTCATGTGCAGCAAGTTCGATGAGCGCGTCCGCCCACGCGCGCGTGACCTGCCCATCCGTCTCGGAGAGATGCTCGTTGGTTGCGGAACGGACGATGCGGTTTTTCAGCGTAAGCATGCCAATCGACGTTGATTGAAAAAGTTGATCCATTTCTTTATCCCCGTACCATTATCGGAAGTTCTCCTTTGCGTACTTGAGCAGCTCCTCGCGGAAATCGGGGTGCGCGATGGCAGCCATCGCCTCCGCGCGCTCGCGCAGGCTCTTGCCGGAGAGCTCAGCGATGCCGTACTCGGTCGCAACGTACTGGATCATCGTGCGCGGCGCGGAGATCGTGCTGCCGGATGGAATCGCGGCGACGATGTTGCTCTTGCGCTCGCCATCCTTGGTCACGTGGGAGGCGTTGATGCAGATGAAGCCCTTGCCGCCCTTCGAGCGGTAGGCCCCCTCGAGGAAATCCATCTGCCCGCCGATGCCGGAGAGCTGGCGGGTGCCGGCGCTCTCCGCGTTTTCCTGCCCCATCAGGTCAAGCTGCACGCCGCCGTTGATGCTGATGACATTGCTCAGGCGCGAAATGCGCTCGACCGAGTGAATGTAGTCCAAGTCGCCGGGATGGAAAATATCCGGCTCGGCGTCGAGCCAGTCGTAGAGCGCCTGCGAGCCCATGGCGAGGTTCCACGCCGAACGGCCTGTATCCAGCTCCTTGCGGGCATTCGTCAGCTTGCCCGCCTTGTAAAGCTCGAGGAAGGCGTCGGAGATGGTGCCGGTGTGGCAGCCGAGGTCCTTCTTATCCGATTCGGCAAGCATCTTCGCCACCGTGTACGGCACGCCGCCCACGCCGAGCGACAGCACCGCGCCGTCGGGGATCTGCTCGACCACCAGCTTGGCGATGGCAATATCCGTTTCGCTTGGCTCACGGTAGCTGCGAAGCGGCAGCGGCTCATGCGTACCCTCAACAACATAATCCGCCTCAGAAAGATGTACGCGGTGCGAGCCGTCCACACCCTGCAGGCAGGGGTAATGCTCGTTGATCTCAAAAATGACCGTGCGGGCGCTCTCAAAGATGGCGCGCCAGGCGTAGTTGGAGATCCCAAGACCGCAGTAGCCCTCCGCGTCCGGCTTGGAGACCGGAACAAATGCCACGTCGCAGCGGATGTACTTATCGCGGTAGAGATAGGGCAGCAAGCGCAGCATGACCGGCAGGAATTTTACCAGCCCGCGGGTCTGGAGCTTGCGCTCATAGTCGCCGATGTGCCAGCTGTAGTAAGAGAAGCTCTCCTGCTCAGGATCACCCTCGACAATCTCGATGCGTTGGCGGATAACAAGCCCGCCACGCACCTTCACATCCTTGACCTCTCCCTTGCGCGCCGCAAGCGCCTTGTCCAGCAGCTCGGGGAAGCCCGCGCCGAAGCCATAGTCCACCCAGTCGCCGGAGCGCACTGCCTTGATGGCTTCCTCTGGAGTGATAAACTTGGTTGCTTTCATTTCCAAAGTCCTTCCGTTATCATACGTGGTCTTTCATTTTCACTCATTAAGACAGCATTCCCAGTATACTAGGGAGCCACTCAACCACCGCAGGAATATAGGTAATGATGAGGAGTGCAGTGAACATGATAATAATAAACGGTACAATTGACTTACACAAATCCGTAAATTTAGTATTGGTCATACCGGAAGCAATGAACAGATTGCAACCAACCGGCGGTGTAATGAACCCAATTGCCATATTGACAACCATGATTAGGCCAAAGTGAACATCCCCGACGCCATAGGCGCGAACGATTGGATAGAGGATTGGAGAAAGAATCAGAATAGCGGGAGTCGTATCCATGATGCAGCCGACCACCAAAAGCATTAGGTTGATGAGCAACAGAATAGTGATTTTGCTGTCAGTCATAGACGTCATGCTGGCCATCAGTTGGTCTGGAAGCCTTTGTAGCGCGAGCACGCGACCGAGGACAGTGCCTGTGCCAACCATAATCATCGTGCTGCCCAGCGTAACAGATGTGTTCATCAGGGCATCGATCAGTTTCTTGTAATTTAGCTCCCGGTAGATGACAAAACCTGCAAAAGCACCGTAGACGCAGGCGACAACCGCCGCTTCTGTTGGGGTAAAGTAGCCGCCGTAAATACCACCCAGAATGATTACTGGGACCAACAGAGCCCAGAAAGAATCGAGAAATGTTTTTCCAACATTGCGCAGAGAAAACTTTACGCCGCTACCCTTAAAGCCTCGCTTGCGGGAAACGAGCACAGCGTAAGTGATGAGTAATCCGCCGATGACCAGCGCCGGACCGAAGCCTCCCATAAAGAGTGCACCGACGGACGTGCTTGTGGAAACGCCGTAGAGGACCATCGGAATGCTGGGCGGAACAATAACACCTAAACAGCCGGATACAGTCATCAGGGCAACCGAGAACGACTTGTCATAACCGTGCTCAATCATTGCTGGGATCATGATGGAGCCAATCGCAGCAACGGTTGCCGGACTGGAGCCGGAGATCGCGCCGAAAAACATGCTGACGAGAACGGTGACAACAGCAAAGCCTCCCGTTACATGCCCAACGCAGGCCGTGCCAAAGTTCACCAGACGACGGCTCAGGCCGCCGCCTTCCATTAGTGCGCCAGCCAGGATAAAAAAGGGAATCGCCATCAGCGGAAAGGAGTCCAGCGCTGTCCACATATTGGAAGCAAGATAGGTAAGCGGCTGCATCCCCGTATAGCTCAGAAATGCAACAACCGCCATGCCGAGCGATACGCCGATCGGCACGCGAAGAAACAACAGAATTGCAAAGGTGCCAAAAAGAATCAAATTTTCCATCAGTTATCTTCCGCCTCCTTATGGTCCCGAATTAGTCTTATGGTATCCTGAATCAAACGGATCACCATTAAAATGCCACTTACAGAAATCGAAGCATAGGCGAGTCCCATATTCATACGCAGCGAGGCAGATACCTGATGGGAAGCCCGCAGAGTGACGAGCCAGCCATAATATGCTAAAATTACTCCAAATACGAAAAAGACCAGATTGTCAAAAATTCGGATGATAAGCTGAACCCTGGAACCGGTGAACAAATCGATCAGGTCCAGCTAAATATGACGCCGCTCGCGGATGGCCGCAGAAGATCCAATATAGATCAGCCAGATAAACATATATCGTCCCAGCTCTTCCGACCAAGGCAGCGGGGATCCGGCAACGCGGAATACAATTTGCAGGAAAAGAACGATGCACGAAATCCCCAGTAACGCAGAGCACAACACTTTCTCTGCATTTTTATCAAGGAAGTGTAAAATTTTCATTATGAAGATGCCTCCTATAAGTGCGTTGGAAGCAGGCAGCGGCAAACGACCGCCGCCTGCTTAATCATTTTAGCCGGGGAAACGGGCGTTGGATTCGTTGACCGCGGCCAGAACATCGTCTACGGGAATCACGGGATTGTAATTCGCCTTAAAGAAGTCAAGGCAACCGGCCGTGGAGTCTCTGAATGCCTGACGCTGCTCATCCGTCAGACGGGTGAGCTGGCAACCGCCATCCTCAATGGTCTTGATATAATCGGCTTCCTTATCGATGCAGATCTGACGATCGTATGTGACTGCCTCCGCCGCGCATTCGTCAACGATCTGCTGGAGGTCTTGCGGAAGGCTTTCATAAAACGCATTGGACATGGCAAACGGCGTATAGTCGAAATTGTGGCCCAATTCTGTCATATAGCCCTGAACCTCGTAGAGTCCGTTGACGCAGGTGATCGTATAGGAGTTATCCTGGCCGTCAACCGTTTTCTGCTGCAGAGCAGTATAGAGCTCGGCAAAAGACATCGGCGTGGGAGAAGCGCCCATTTCGGTAAACATCTCAATGTACATTGGGGATTCCATCACGCGGATCTTCAAGCCCTTCATATCGTCGGGGCAAGTGACAGGGTGCTTGCTGTTTGTCAGCTGACGCATGCCGTTTTCAAGATAGCCGAGGATTCGGATGCCGGTCTGATCACAGACCTCCTGACTGATGCGCTGACCCATTTCGCCGTCGATAAAGTCAAACGCCGCATCACGGTTGTTAAACAGAAACGGGAGGCCGACAAACATATATTCTTCCGTAAAGCTGGCAAAGGGACCCGTCGCGGCGTCTGTCATCTGGACTTCGTTGGCCTGCAGGCCTTCCAACATGGACCGGCTGTCGCCGAGCGTATTGTTAATGTAAACGTCAACCTGAATCCGGCCGTTGGAACGCTCTTCAACCAGCTCTTTGAACTTATAGGCCGTCAGAGTCGAGGGATGGCTTTCTGTACAGGAGCCGCCGTAGATAATCTTATAGGTTTCCTGATCTGTTCCTCTCTGCGCATTATCATTTGCGTTGCTATTATCTCCGCATGCGACCAGAGAAAGTGTCATGACCAGCGCCAAAAGTAATGTGACTAAGCGTTTCATTTTATTCCTCCAAATTATTTCATATCAATCTGTTGTAATAATACCCTTGATAAAGCGAAGATCCCGGCTCGCCATCATGTCAAAGCCGGCCTGAATGTCCTCCAGCTTCCACTCGTGTGTGATGAGTTCATTCATCGGCAGAATTCCTTTGCAGTAGGCCTCCACGCCGGTAATTCCGCATGCGCGATAGTCCATCGCGTACCAGGGATGGGTTACATGGATGATCGGCGAACGGTACATCAGATTGTAGCCGGTCTCGGGATCCCAAGTTTCGGGCATGCCGTATAACGAGGGGATCGCTATTTTGCCGCGGCCCTCATAGCTGAACATTTCAGAATAACGGACAATCTGCGACGCTGTTTTCAACCCCTTGAGACTGCCCGTGATTTCGATCACGACGTCGCAGCCATGTCCGCGTGTCAGATGATATACCTCCGCATCAACATCTCCTGTTGCGAGAATGCATTTCGTTGCGCCGTACTTCTTGGCCAGTTCGAGCCGATCTTCAGACATGTCGATTGCAATGATCTCGGCCGCTCCGCAGCCGCGAATCCCGGCGATCGTTAAAACACCCATCATACCGCAGCCGATGACGGCAACATAATCGCCGAATTGTGGATTGGAGGCCTGAATGATATTGGTGATGCAAGTCAGCGGTTCCGGAAGGCAGTACTTCAAAGGACCCATCTTTTCAACGGTCTTAGGGATCGGAATACATCTGCGTTCCTCGGTGATGGTATAATCGGCAAAGCCGCCCATAGAACCGCCGACATAATCTCCCGGCTTCAGGTTCTTGATGTTTGTGCCGACTTCCTCCACGATGCCGACAGGCTCGTGGCCGATGTACATGGGATATTTGAGCGGCGAGTTCATAAAGCGACGCCCAAAGCGATCCACGCCGTTCATGCTACTCTGGCCCAAATACTGCGGAATGTCCGAATGGCACAGGCCAATCGCCACATTATGCACCAGCACGTCATCCGGCCCCAGACGGGGAAGCTCTTCCTCCACGATCTCGAGCTTCTTCGGTGCCGTTTGCACGGCAACTCTGCGTTTCATATGATATCACTCCTTTTCTTTCGTTCCAACTGCAAATTTCGCTTTGTTTACAATATCTTCCGCATTAAGATGATACCGTTTCGACAGGGCGGCAAGATTCCCCACCTCTCCGAATTCATCTTCAATACCAACGCGTTCAATCGGTGCCGGTTGGTTCGCCGCCAATAGTTCGCTCACGGCAGAGTATTGTACCTCCAATCCTTACTCACCGTAAACGATCAGCAGCGTCACGCCGTTTTCATCCATATACACGCTCTGGCAGTTGCCCAGAGTATTTGCAGTCGAATATGTGACTTCCCAGACCTTCGCCGTCTCGTCATAGTTGACAGTCACAGCATCGTATTCGATGGTGCATTCGTTCAGGGCCTGCGTCTTTACATCCCAGATCCTACTACTCATAGGGACAGACTCCGCATTCACGAAACCTTCGCTTTTTACGCCAGGGTCACCAGTCTTAAATGTCGCCGTCACCTCTGCGTAGGAGAAGCTCCCCGGCTGCTCCAGATGCAGATCTACGGGCATACCTCTGGCTATGGCAATATCCTTGATGACCTGCATATCCTCTGCGGGGATCTCCGCGAATTGCTGACTGAAATAAATGACATTGTACTCGTAGGAGAAATAGTACAGCTTCTTATCACCGGCAAACTCAATATGTCCGTCAAAGTAGTAGGCCAGACGATCCACAAGGGCATCGTTTATCCATGTATCCACATCATCAATGATTTTCCGCAGTTCCGCTGCCTGTTTCTTAGAGATAGTGGAGCAATGGAAATCAACAGGGTCCGTGCCTTCTCGGGTGGGTTCCGCATAGAACGAAATCGTTCCACCGCCAGCGCCAGCATCCTCATCCTTCGGCCTACACAAGTACCATTCATTCTCATAGAGGACTGCGATGCCGCCCTCCACTCTGGCATAAGGCATATTCAGTTCTCGGTTGAAATTGGTCTCGCCATCCTTTTCCGGATAGGTGTCTGTATAGGAAGTGGTGTATCCGATGATGGCGCTCTCGTCGATCTCGGCCGGCATAGCGGAAACAGACTTCAGGTAAACTGTACCCTCTGCCATGATCGCAGCCGGATAGTCCGTTTCAGTCCCAACGGCCGAGCAGCCAACAAGCAGCAAGAAAAGCATCACCAATAACATAGCACTCATTCGCTTCATGAATCCGCCTCCTTTCGTACGCTTGTATATATAGACGCAAAAAACGGCCAAAAGTTCCCAATATCAAGCAGATCATCGCTGTACCTCTGATGCAATCACACGATAAAGCAAAGCCCATAAAAGCATTCTCACATGGCAAAACGGATTTTGAGCGCAAAAAAGCGGGAGACTATCTCAGTCTTCCCGCTTCTGCTTCTTCATCCCATGGTAAAGGGCTGAAACTCAATTTTGATCCGCATCCCCATTCCCGCAGCGAGGCGCTGGAGCGTCCGCAAGGACGGGTTGGCACTGCCGCTCTCCAGTTTGCTGATGTCTGCCTGTGCAATACCAGTCTTTTCGGACAGTTGCTTCTGGGTCATCCCGCTGCTCTTGCGGGCGTCGATCATAGCCTGCATGATGGAGAACTCAGGCTCCAGAGCCTCATACTCTGCCCTGACTTCCGGATCCTGCAGCTGCTCGTTCAAAAAGTCATTGAATTTACTCATGGTCTGTTCTCCTCTCTGCCGAGATAGTCGGCGCGATATCGCTTCGCCCGCTCAAGTTCAGCAGGCGGTGTCTTCTGTGTTTTCTTGATAAATCCGTTGGTAAGGATCACCCGTCGGCCGACTATGAAAAAGTACAAAACGCGGGAAATATCAGAGCCTACCTTCGCCCGCAGCTCAAAGATGCCATCACCCAGCGGTTTGGAGCACGGCTCCCGGAGATCCGGGCCGTTGTCTGCCAGCAGCGAGATCGTCCGCAACATCTTAGCGCGCATCTTCTTATCCAGGCTCAATATGAAGTCCTTTGCCGGTTCTGTGCCGTCGGCCTTATCATAAAAATCACTTCATATTCCTGCACATTCAACCCGCCTTCCAACTATGGGATTTATCCTATATTTATTGTATGGGATAAATCCTATATTGTCAAGCAGCTTTTGAAATTATTATATCCTCTGCCCGTTCATTCTATGTTGACCCAGCCCATTTGCAGCGCACCTGCCTTTCGGGACATACTAACCTACGTCTCTCCTGTCGTGTCATTCAGTACATGGAGGTAGTAATTCCCGTACAACGCCGCTGTACCGTACTACCTTTCTGTGCAGTAGAATATAGACAGGAAGGTGGTGATCGCTTGGATATTTTGTCGAGAATTAAAACATTGATGGAAGCACGGGGCTGGACAGCCTACCGGTTGGCAAGTGAGGCCGGTTTGACTGAGTCCACCATTCAAAATCTGTTTCGTCGGAATGGAATCCCCACCCTTCCCACGTTGGAAGCGGTCTGTTCCGCCTTTGGCATAACGCTTTCTCAGTTTTTTGCTGATGATGATATGGTTGAGTGTACGCCGGAGATCAAACGGTTGATGGAGGCTTGGACACCCTTGCCTCAGGAGCAGAAGGATGCCTATCTGAAACTCATGGAGCTCTACCAGCATGATTAGCGACTTGCCGTGCCACCCGCATTTCCTCTGGTAAAACTGCATACCCTGTAAGACACGCCGCCCGTCTCCGCGTTGTCTGGCGGCTGATTGTTCATGACCTCTATCGGTGCATAGCATTAGAAATAATGCTGTGCACCGACTTTTTTTGCGTTTTCTGGGTCATTCCGCCTACCCGCATCGGGATAGGGTGTGAAAGGGGACAAGTAACCGCCTCCGCGGGTAAGGAGGGAGGTGAAATCTTGCATCTTTCACCCTCCCAGAAAGCAAAAGTCTGCAGGCAGTTTGAACGTTTTTGTAAGGATGTGCTGGAATGCGAAAGCATCGACTACATCCGACACATAACGGCACGTGCTGAGCACGTGATTACATTTTCCGATCTTCCGGAGCCGGTATTGGAGCAGCTGCACACCACGGATACATACCCTTCCGATATGTACCTGTTCGATGTGTGCGGCTTCCATCTGCCCATCCACGATGATCGGTTGGGACAAGCACTTTTGGAGATCGGGGTGGAAGGTTACAGCATCCTGCTGCTCTCCTTCCTGCTGGATCTGAGCGACCGACAGATCGCCCTGCTCCTCAACAGTTCCAAATCTTCGATTCAGCGCCGCAGAACAGCATTTTTTGAGACGCTTAAATCCAAAATGAAGGAGTGATTGCCATGCCGCGCCATCGCAAGAAGCCACGGGCCCTGCTCGACTATGATACCATCGCAGCTGCCTCTACCGGCGATCCGGACGCTATGGCCGAAGTTCTCAGACACTTCGATGGCTTCATCTCCAAACTGGCCACCCGCACATTCCGTGATGCCAACAATGTCTCATTCAGCGGTGTCGACCAGGAGATGAAGGAACGGATGCAGCTGAAGCTCATCGCCAGCATCATTAAGAACTTCGATCCAATCCCCAAGTAACCAGCCCTGCCGCATTTGGGTATGGGCGTTCTTCCCCCCTTTCCGCGCCCATACACCCCCCACCTATGCCGATACTTTGTCTATATCCGCATCGCCTGTTTGTAATGAAAACTGTACAATTTTCGTTACAAATCGTATATTTGACCGTCAAGTCGAGAAAACTAAAGGCACCCACTTGCATTTTGTAATGAAAACTATATAATATTCATTACAACAAGGAGGTGCCGCTATGGCCAATCAGACGATCTACAACTGTATATTGGAGCGCATCCGAGTCGCAGAGCCGGAGTCTGTCTTCGTGTCTACCGACTATGTGGATCTGGCTGATGTCAATACGGTGCGGCAGTGCCTGTCCCGTATGGAGCAGACAGGTGAGCTGCAGCGGATCATGCGCGGCGTCTATTACCGGCCCGTCTTCAGCCAGCTGCTGGGTGAGTATGAGGCTCCGTCGCCCCATCACGTGGCGCAGGCCTTGGCCCGGAAGTTCAACTGGAGCATTGCACCCTCCGGCGCCACCGCACTGAACCTGCTGGGCCTATCTACGCAGGTCCCCGCCAAGTGGTCCTATATCTCCGACGGCCCCTACCACAAGTTCAATGTGGGCAAGTTGGAGTTAGAGTTTAAGCATCGAAGCAACCGGGAAATCTCCGGATTGTCCTATAAGAGCGCCATGGTCATACAGGCCCTGCGCGCTTTGGGCAAGGAGAATGTGGATGACACTACCATTAAAAAACTGCAGCGGCTCCTGACCGATCATGAAAAGCAGGCGCTTTTACAGGAGGCGCAGCAGGCGGTAGCGTGGATCTATAACCTCATCAAAAAAATCTGCCGGGAGGACTGATATGTATAACATCGCCAAAGCATCTGAGCAGGACCGCCGTGTTCTGTTTCGTAATACCGCGCAGCAGACAGGGCTGCATGAAGCTATCATCGAAAAGGACTTCTGGGTCTGCCTGACACTGGACCACCTCTTCCATCACAGTCCCTGGAAGGCAGCCTTCACATTCAAAGGGGGCACCAGCCTCTCCAAATGCTATGGGTTGATCCAGCGTTTTTCCGAAGATATTGACCTGATCCTGGATTGGCGCGTGCTGGGCTATGGACTCCATGAGCCATGGGCGCCGCGCAGCAATACAAAGCAGGATCAGTTCAACAAGGAAGCAAATGAGCGTGCCGAGCAGTTTCTGCGCGACATCCTCCTCCCTTCCCTGCGCAGCGAGTTCGGTATCATACTGGGTATGGAAGCGGACCTCTACATAGATCCGGACGACGAGCAGACCATCTGTTTCCGGTACCCCAGTATCTTTAAGACCGAGTCCATTCTGCAGGTGATCCGGCTGGAGATCGGCGCCCTGGCTGCATGGACGCCGTCACAGCCGCGGGAGATCCGCCCCTATTCCGCCGAGCGATACCCAGCTGCTTTCCGGCAGGCCAGCACCGTGGTACTGACCGCAGCGGCTGAGCGCACCTTCTGGGAGAAGGTGACGATCCTGCACCATGAGGCCAATCGCCCGGAGCATCTGCCGATGCCCAGCCGCTATTCCCGCCACTACTATGACCTGTACTGCATCGCCCACTCTGAAAGCAAAGCGGCCGCCTATGAGGACCTGGATCTGCTGGGCCGGGTCGTGGAGTTTAAGATGAAGTTCTATCCCCGTAAGTGGGCGCAGTACGAGCTGGCACGGCCGGGCACCATGAAGCTGTGTCCGCCGGAATACCGCTATGCTGCGTTGGAGGAGGACTACGCGGTCATGCAGGGCATGATGTTCGGCGAGTGCCCCTCTTTCGCTGACCTGATGGCGTTCATCCGCGAGCTGGAAGCAGAGATCAACGCTCTATAAAGTTCCCCTATAACCAAAGCCCTGCACGGAGCCGGAATCGCCAGTGCCGTGCAGGGCTTTTTTATGTTCCTTTTCGATGTGGCTACTCTTTGGTGCAATTACAATAAAAAACTATACAAATGTGCGTGAGCTACGATATAATGTTGGTGAAAATCCCAATAACCACCAATGCACGCAGATAGGAGCGCACCTATTATGAGATTTCCTTGGCAGAAACGGAAAGTCGAGCAACCAACCGATTTTTCCCTCAAACTGAATACCGATAACCTAAACTGGTGCCGGGATGCCCGTTTGCTGCTGATCGAGGGAAATGGCGCTCTAAAATGGGAGTCGCGCGGAAGAAACGAGGACTGGAGTCAACAATATGCGCTGACGTTGCGCGGAACACCCCTTATTGTCCACAATGCACCGGATTGCCCTACCTGCGCCGGGTTGCTGGCGACTGGATATGGATTGGACAAAGCCGATGCACCGGAATTGCAGCAAATCAGCGATGTCATCAATGCACCATATGTGGATCTGGACACATCTATCGCTTCCATGGCCCCGTTGCTGGGGCTTCTGTCCTCCGGTCTTTATGTAATTGCAGAAGGAGACAGCTTCCCTGCCGATGGAAATGGGAACTTTTTCTGGGATGTTCCCGACGCATTTTCCAATGTAGAGGCTACCGGACCAGCTTGGTACAATGACCCGGATTTTGAATTTACTTACAGCGAAGGCGCTCCTGTCTTTCTGTATCCTTCTCAGCCAAGAACTCGTTTGAATCAAGAGCGTGTGGATTATTACACGCAGCGCTTTGACACAACAGACACATTCCCTAGGGCGATTGCATTTTCCTGTGCTGAAGGCATTTCTGTTTTGTTGGACGGCCACCACAAGGCTTGTGCCGCCGCGCGACTTGGGCGGCAACTTCCCTGTATCACGATTTTTCCGTTTGGCGGCTACTTCTATGCACAGGCAAGGTCCAGCTCTACGCCTGTTCCGGACCGCGCGTATTTTGGTCCCTTTACCGTTTCCATATCTCAGTTACCCGCCAAGATACTCCCTGCAAAGCCTTGGCAGCAAACTACCGACACGCGCCCAGCCCCTTACTCGGGAAACCTAATCCGCGACTCAAAACTCCCCCAGGAATTCGTTGACGCAGGGCGCAATTATCCAACATGGTATGAGTTTGGCATTACGACCGTAGCGGACATTGGCAAGGTTACCGATGATGATTTATCTTTGTGGTTGGAAAACCCACTCAAGTACAGTCCTCAGCTTCGGGCCGCACTGATCTATCTTAGATGCCACTGCGATCCTCAACTGAAAGAGGTGGCTATGAAGTGTGCTGACTCGTCCGACCGCTGGAGCAAACTGCGTGAAGCGGCTTTTAACCATTTAGCTGCGCTCAAAGGCGATCCAGAGGTGGAGCAATACTTTATCGGGTATTTTGTTGATGTTGAAACCGGTTATGAATCGGATGTGTTGACCGACATAGCAAATAGTTTTTGGTCTTGATATAGGCCTCTGTACAGCTTGTTTTCGTCGACACTTCTGGAGAAGTCATGGAATAGGGATTCAAACGCCTCTGGAAGGATTGCAGATCGTCGTTGGATAAAAGCAGAAGAAGTTCCCGCAGAGGGATCCAAGCCAAAGAAATCCATAATTTCGTGGTTAAGCGTTCCGCCTCTAAAGGCCAGGATGAAGGGAATCACTTTTTGAAAGGGAAACTTCCTGTTCCTGGTATTGTCTTTGCCGGGTCTTGCGGAGAAGAGCCATTTGTAGTCCGATGAATATTGTCAAGACAGTTTTTCAAATGAAACTGTAAACACTTTGCGAACAGACCGGATTCACAGAGATTTTTGGAGAAAAGAGATTGAAATCAGGTGAGAAAAATCAATGCCTGTCGGATTCGTGAAGTATCTTCCGCCTGTGCGTATGGATTGCACCATTCCGCGATTCACGGTATCGTGCAGCCGATGCTCGGCTTTGCGTGACCTTTTGCGGTTTGAATGATTATCGTCCGATTCCACGAAGTACAAAGGTGCGTCCTGCGTACAGGGCATCGAATGTGTTGCTCAAAATCGCCAGAAACGGAAAAAGCCCTGTGCCGCGCTCAATACGCAGCACAGGGCTAAAGTTGATTTGGAGATGTCAAAGTGAGTGGAGTTGTTCACAATGCTTAACTTTTGACGCAACATCTTTTCCCGGTTCCCAAACTGCCGGATTTTCTTCTTTCCGTCCTCAATCTCGGCTTGCAGCTCCTCGCGGGTTTTCTCTCTTGGCTTTGCCATGGGTGGTCGCTCCTTTCTCTTATCAGCATAGAAAAAAGACAGCCGAATTAACTCCGGCTGTCCAGGTGGCGTTTGGCTTTTAGCACATAATATTTGTAAGCAACTCCTGTAACTGATTTAATTCTATATCCCTTGTTTCAATATCATAGTTGACACCTTCATAGGAAAAATTAACCATATACATATTGTCATATCCATAGATCGTCACTGGTGTTCCGTTCACACTTGACACTTCGGGATTTTCGTCGTGGATAAAACTATCTCTGATAGGTGCCTCAAAATTACACAAGGCGATGGTTACTTTTACTCCTTCATCTGATTGACAATCAAATACATAGTCGTGCAACCTGTACTCATCGTCTTGTCCGGAGTCCTTATAACCTTTTGTTGCTAATGAGTAGAAGTTCATGTTCATACGAAACTTCTCTGGTATCCGAGTTACAAAATCATCATAGGAAATGTTTGCAAATATATAAAAATCTTCTTCAATCAACTTCCATGCATCATATGGAATTTTGTCATAATGGGTAAGTTTCACATCGACATCAACCATAAAAGGCGCTGCGTCTAACTGATTTACCACGAGTTCCGCACCACCGTCACCTGGCGACTGGGCCGCATGATCAGAGGTGTCCGTTATCACTCCGTTGGGATTATTCGGCGGTGTAGTCCCTTGCTGGTGGAAATAATTGGGGAGAACAGAAAAGGCAGTAAAAAGCACAACGGTTAAGCAAGCTGCCATAGCACTCCATTTTACCCACCCATGCTTTTTACAATGGTAGTTTTCGGCTTCCTCATAATACTTATCGCCGACTTCACTAATGGCTTCGGAAAACAATTTCGTGGTCATACGAATACCTCTCTTTCAATCAAATATTGCTTCATCTTCTGGCGGATTAGAGTGAGCCGGACGGATACATTTTTTTCGGATATACCTACGCGCTTTGCTATGTCCGCGTAGGTGTCTGCATACGCATAGCGGCGCATGAAGATAACACGCTCTTTTGCGGTCAATGTATCCAAAAATGCCTCGATGATACGGGCTAACTCTTTGGCTTCAATTTCATCTTCCACGGTTTTCTGGTCTGCGATGCAGCCCTCGATTTCCTCTAAGGCAACCGTATAGTGTCCGCTTCGTTTTGCCGCTTCCTTTCTCCAATAGGTTTTAAGGGAAATGTTCCGCACGATTTTCACAATGTAGGACAACAAGGGATTGGGGTGTACCGGGGGAATAGCGTTCCATGCGCCTAAATAAGCGTCGTTTACACATTCCTCCGCGTCCCGTCTGCTGTTCACAATGTTGTACGAAAGGTTGTGACAGATTTTTCCGTATTTCATGTCCAGCTCCCGTATGCCTTGTTCGGAACGCTCAAAAAATAACTCGATAATTTTTTCATCATCGATCATCGCGCCACCTCCTTTCCGGCTTCACTCATATACTACGGTTTTAGCTGCAAACACTAAATGAAAGAGAGAAGTTTTCAAAAAAATTATAGCACATCTTTTTGAATAGGGTGTGTCAAGTTGCCGGAATGTTGGTGATCTGATAACCTGCCTCTTGCTTTTCTTCCCCATCCTTTGTATAATTAAGATTACAGTATCAGTGAATTGCCTGCACAGGCAATCAAAGTATCCGTGTATCAAAGTGCCCGAAGGTCTTATGGCCTTTGGGCACTTTTTTGCTTTGGGCCAAATTGTTGCCCGAGCCAAATTAAACATAGGCCTATTTGGCAACAACACGCATGGTTGGCTCATTCGCCGTCCATGCGTGATTCTATATATACCACATGGCCAATGCGCCAAATAACACAGACAGGAGGAATCAAAAATGAGATCAGAAACCACAAACACCACGCGCTCACCGCAGGATCTGGGACAACACATTCAGGTGCTCACCCATGCACTGCAGGGGATCGCCGGCTCTATCGGCATGGCCCCGGCCTTCGTCGATGCGCCGCAGTTCTTCTACAACTATATGTATGGTGACTGGCATCCCTACATGGAGGCCAGCGAGCCGGCGACAGAGGATCTGAAGGCCCGGAACCAAAACGTCCTGCATTTGGTCAACTTTCTGGAGAGCCTGCTGCCAAAGGAAGCGCACCGCAAGGTGGAAGAGTACATTGACGTCGTCAATAACCGCTATACTGCAGAATTGGACTACGCCTACATGGTCGGCTTTCAGACTGCGTTCCGCATGATGCTTTTGGGTATTACGGATCCGGAACTGATTATGTCCAAAATTCAGCCCACTGCAGATAGCTGAGGTAAGCCAATATGCAGAAGCTTATTGATAGCATCAGTGGCATTGACCTCACCGCCGTACAGCCGGAGCAGCTGTGCCGGAAACACGGGACGTTTCGCTGCAACTCTACCGGCTCCGGCCGGGACAAAAAGTATTCCTACCGCCACGGCGCCAGTACACCCATTGGTGACATTGAAGACTCGGTATGGAAAACTGCCGCAGAAGCAGTGGTGAAACGTGATGGGCTGGAGCAGGAGGTCGCACAGATCCTCCCCTACGTTTCCTTCGCATCCGATACCAGTGCCGAAAATCGCATCAGTGCCATAAACGCCGTCTTCTCCGGACTGTATAAGGACACGCTCTGGGTCAGTTTCGTGGAGTATAACCGGAACTACCATCCGGAACTGCTGACCGATGCTGAACTGGTGGAGGTCATTCCCCTGTGCTGTAATCGGCCCGGTCAAATCACCGCGGATCGGCTCTATTATGACCGGTACAGCCAGACGATCCCCTGCCCGTACTGTGGCCGGTTCTCCCCATTCCGCTGGCCAAAGGATGTCGGCGAGAAAGGAGGTAACGATGAGCAAGACGAGCAAAACGCCTGAGCAGGCCGCTGACACCTGTCCCGTATGCGGGCACAAGGACCTCATATACGGAGACTCTGAGCTGCAGGACGAGAGCTATATCTATGACTGGACCTGCCCCAACTGCGGGCAGACCGGGAAGGAATGCCACGCCCTGGTCTTCTCAGAGCACATTCTGACCTAACAACACTCTATCAGCCGCCATGACGGCACAACGAATGATCCGAAGCAGGAACTGTCCCTGTTTTGGGTCTTTTTTCATTTTCGGGAGGTTATTCCATGACAACAAAAGATCTGATCGACCTTTCAAAGCTGACCAATGGCAGAATCTCTGACCGCACGGTATTCATAGACTTTGTAGCACTGTGCGCCATGGCCATCAGCTGCGCTGTGGACTGTGTCCATGCAGATGCGCGCAGAAAGGGCATTGCAGAAATCCTCGCCCGCTATCAGCCAAAAGAGCACTCGCAACTCTTTACCGGGTTTCGTGACCTGACGGATGCAGTCAAAACGGATATCGAGCAGCAACGGTGGGAAGACCGTTTAGGCAATGCCTTTCAGAAGCTTGGCATGAGTGGAAAGGACGGCATTGATTTCACCCCACCGGATCTGACCCGTCTGATGGCACGCATAGCTGTAGGTGCGCAGTTCGTCCTTCCACCGGAGGGCTACTTCACTGTAACTGATCCTACCTGTGGCAGTGGCATCACACTACTGGCCGCTGCGGAGCAAATCGCCGACGCCGGTTATAACCCGTGTCAGCATCTGGTAATGCAGGCAGCTGATCTGAACCGCACCTGCGCACACATGGCCTATGTCAACCTCTCCCTCTACGGGATCCCGGCCGTGGTCATACACGGGAACACCCTCACCATGGAGGAGTACAGTCGCTGGTACACGCCCGCCTATGTGCTGGGCAACTGGATCTGGCGCTGCCCCCTCCCCTACGGCTCTTCCCGAAACCGCAGTGATGAGCTGCTGAAGATGGCCACTGACCCCCTGTATGCTGCCATCCGCAGGCTCCAGGCTCTGGAACTGGGCAGTGCGTCGTAAGGAGGGAGATGACAATACCATGACGGGACAAGCAAAGTACAAGCAATTCATCAAGATTGCAGAAAAGCGCACGCAGCGTGTGCTGGAGGATCTGGAGGCACTTGGAAACTGCTCCAACCCCGCCACCTATCTTTACAGCGACCACCACCTGCGCCAGATCTTCAACGCCATCGACGAAAAGCTCGCCAATGTCAAAAAGCGGCTCCAGGAGCGCAGCCCTTATAGCCATATCCCGTTCCGACTGAAGGATCCGGCTATGGATGACAGCTGTGCCAACACGCATCTCAGCTATATGGGCAAAATGATCCCCAGGACCGAACTGTTCACGCAGGAGTATGTCATCCATGTGCTGGAAACCGGCTCTGCCTGTTTCACCGATCTGGAGCAGATCCGCGCCACCTATATGGATAAGCTCGGTCTTGATCCGTGCTGGACATATCCCCTTGGCGTCGGTGCGCATCATGGGCTCGTTATCCTGCCGGTGTGGGAAGGCTTCCTCAGCCTGCCCTTTACCGACACGGATGAGGTGACCTATGAGCAGTTCGATCTGGAGGCAGCAGAACTTTTGGATACTGCGGCCGTAGAGACGTTGCTGCGAGAGGTGCGCGCCTACACCGATGGTCTGTGTGCCGCACTGGAAGACATGCGATCCGCGCTGCAGGAAGCAGCAGAATAAAAACTATCAGTAAAGGAGCTGAACAATTATGACAGGAGTAATCCCTCAGATCGTGAACACTAAAACCGCCCTGCGCGCAGCAGTGCAGGCCCTTCCCGACACCGTGAAGGTGCAGGCCCTGCTGGGTCTGGATGGTGACTGTGACTTCTCCCTCCGCACGTCGGAGTCCTATCCCTTCCGCTGTACGAAGGAGGATCTGCTGTCCCTGATCGACCGGCAGGTGCATGAAGCTATCCAGCCCATGGCGCAGAGCAATGACTATCTGGTACTGGATCGGCGCTACGCCGTTTATCTTCCCGATATTCTGGACGAGCAGATGCAGCCCCTGACCATGTAATCGAGATGGAAAAGGAAGTCGTTCTCTTCTCCAGCCTGCTCCCTCCCCCTACGGGTACGCAGTTGGATGAGCTGTTCCTGAAACGGGGTTGGCAGCTTCAGCGATGGGTGTCAGAAGGAGGCACACCGGGATACCAAATCTATTTTGGGCCCGGTATGCAAGTGGATAACCACTATGAGTATGGGTTTCCCTATCTCTACGAAGAGGCTGAGCTGCTTTCATTTGCGCACAGCTTTTATATCCGGCAGATGGCAAACAGCGTCGAGTGAAGCACCACTGTCTTCAATAAACCCATCGTTAGGGATTGCGTTTTAGAAAAAAGTCAGTTATAATGACCATATAGTATCAGTGCATTGCTTAGGCAAGGCAAAGTATCCGTGTTTCAAAGTGTCCGAAGGTTCACCATGACCTTTGGGCACTTTTTATTTTATATAGGCCGATCACGGCCACAACGAAGAGGACGCAGCCATTATGGCACAGCGGCCTCTTTTTTCATGTCTGAAAGGAGGTGAACAATATGGAAAATCCTCAGCACTATGAGTGCGACACACCCGATTGCTGCTACTGGAGCGAGGACGGCTGTACCAAAGGCACGGCCATCACCATCCAGGAGCACCACTGCGTTGACTACGAAGAGCAGCCAAAACCCGGATCTTTGACCGTTACCATTGAGGTACAGGGTGGACTTGTGTCCAATGTATATGCCAGCCCGGATCTCCCCGAGATCCGCATTGAGCTACTGGACATGGACAACGCGGCCGCCGCGTCCCCCGCTAATCTCAGGTGGGCGGAACGGATGCTTGCAGCCACCGCAGCGGCACACAACCACATCTACTGATTGGAGGACAATTACATCATGTTGCAGCGAATGAAAACGCTCATCGCAAAACTCACTGAGGCGGATATCGCCTACTATAAGAACGACGCACCCATCATGACCGACCGGGATTATGACCTGCTCTATGACGAGCTGGCACAGCTGGAGTCCAGTACCGGCGTCATCCTTGCCGGGTCCCCTACCCAGAAGGTGTCGGGCGAGATCCTGGAGGAGCTGACGGAGGTACGGCATACCAGGCCCATGCTCTCGGCAGGGAAGGTCAAGACGGATGAAGAGATCCTTCAGTTCATGGATGGCCGCCCAGTGGTCATGAGCTGGAAGCTGGACGGGCTCACCCTCGTGCTCCGCTATGAAAACGGCACACTGCAGCAGGCCATCACCCGCGGCCGGGAAGGTATCGTCGGCGAAGATGTGACCCATACCGTGCGCGTCATGTCCAATGTGCCGCTGCAGATCCCCTGCCAGGAACCTTTGGAGGTGCGCGGCGAAGGCGTGGTCAGCTGGGCCAGCTTCAACCGGCTCAACGAAACGCTGGACGAGCCCTATGCACATCCCCGTGGCCTTGCGGTCGGCAGTGTACGGAAGCTGAATGCGGAGGAAAGCCGGGAGCGCGGTGTGGAGTTCTACGCCTTCGACCTGATCAGCAACGCTGAGATGGAAGCGAAGAAGAGCAGCCAACTGGCTTTTCTGGCCGAGCAGGGCTTTGATGTGGTTCCATACACTCTGTTGGATCCCACCCTTTCCGCAGAGCAAATCGTGGCACAGAAGAACGGGATGGATCCCAAGCAGTACGCCTATCCCGTGGACGGCCTGATTTTTGAGCAGGAGGACATGGAATACGGCGCTTCTTTGGGGGCCACCGGCCATCACGAGCACAGGCTGATCGCCTTCAAGTGGGAGAACGAACTCTTTGAAACCACCTTCCGTGGTCTGGAGCTTGCAGTCACACGCACGGGCATGGTGAGTCTGACCGGCGTCTTTGACGATGTTGTCATTGACGGTACCACGGTCAATCACGCCTACCTGCACAATGTAGACATCTTTCAGAAGCTGGCTCTCTGCCCCGGTGACCGGATCAAGGTCTACAAGGCAAATCAAATCATTCCGCAGATCGCAGAAAACTGTGTGCCGGGCGGCGTCAGCCGTCTGCCCAGCCTCTGCCCCTGCTGTGGCTCGCCGCTTGTCATCCGTGAAAGCAGCGGCGGTACCCGACAGCTCTACTGCGACAACAAAGGCTGTCCTGCCAAGCTGGTGCGGAAGTTCAAGCACTTTTGCAGCAAGACCCGTATGGGTATCGAGGGCCTTTCCGAGCTGACTCTGGAGAAGTTCATCCGCCATGGCTGGATCCGCAACTACGGCGACCTGTTCCAACTGGAGCAGCATCGAGAAGCGATCATCGTCACGCCTGGCTTTGGTGAGAAGTCCTTTGCCCGGCTGCAGAAGGCCATTGATAAGCGCAGGACCTGTCATCTCAATGAGTTTGTCGCGGCGCTGGGCATTCCGGAGGTCGGTCGACACGCCGGTCGGATCCTGAACTCCCACTTCCACGGGTCCTGGACAAAGTTCGAGCAGGCCATCAAGGACAACTTCGACTTCACGCAGCTGACCGACTTCGGCCAGATCATGCACGACAACATCTACACCTGGTACGCAGACGTGGAGAACGCCAAGCTCTGGCGCCCTGCGCTCGACCACATCACATTCATGGAGGAAGAAACTATGTCTACTACGACTGAAACCCGCCACAACCCTTTCTACGGTAAGACCGTCGTTGCCACCGGCAAGCTCATCAACTATACCCGGGATGAGATCCAGAACAAGCTGCTGATCCTCGGCGCAAAGCCCACCGGCTCCGTCACCAAAAAGACGGATTACCTCATTGTGGGTGAGAATGCCGGCAGCAAGCTCTCCAAGGCCATCAGCCTCGGCGTGTGCACCATCAGCGAGGATGAGTTTGAGCGGATGCTGTGCGAATAATCTATTTCTGACCAATACGGTACAACTTTACGGGCGGCGTCTTCATGATAAGACGCCGCCCCACTTTACATTCAGGGAGGTATCCGCATGGATATTCACAAGTATTTACGGGAAGGTGGCAATCCGGATGAGCTGGAACAACACCTGATGGATCTGGACTCCACATTCCGCTTCAAATGTCGTCGCTGCGGTAAATGCTGTAAGAATCAGGACACCATCATCTTCACGCCGCGCGATATCTATAACATCGCCCATAAATTTGGTAAGACCATGGAGCAGGTCATTGAGGAGACCTCGGAAGTCTATCCCGGGCGTGACAGTCGGATGCCCATTGTCCATATGGTCCCCCGCGGCCCGAAGAACGCCTGTCCTCTGCTGGTCGATGGGCGCTGCAGTGTGCATGACTGCAAGCCCACCGTCTGCGCCCTGTTCCCGCTGGGCCGCGTCGTCTGGTTCGACCGCACCCTGCCTTTGGAGCAGCAGCTGGACAACATTCAGGTACGCTATATCGTAAATGATATCGACTGTGGGTCCGCTAAGCGCGTCAATACGGTGCGCGAGTGGCTGGCCCGGTTCGGGATCGCTGAGGACGATGAGTTCTTCATCCGCTGGAACCGGCTCTTTATCCGCACCAGCTCTGTGATGCGGAAGCTGGAGGAGGCACACTGTCCCCCGGCCCTGCTGGTCGTTTTCTGGCGCACAGTCTACAAGGACTTCTACCTCAACTACGATACCAGCAAAGAGTTCATGCCCCAGTTCCTGTCCATGGCCGATCAGGTGGAACCTCTGATCCGTGAGCTTGACGCCGCACCCATTCAGCGTGTGATCCAAACACTGGAGGAACGATATGCAAAAACAGGAACCGACCAGTAATCAGACACAGATCTTCCGCCATGACGCGCGGGGCTGTTTCGTAGAGGCGAAGTGTGACCGGTTCCATCTGGACCGCGTGCATCTGCAGTTTGTGGCATACGATAAGAACCGGCCGCAGGGTCAGCGCTATACCAACAACGTGAACATCTATATCCCCATACCGGAATTTCTGGTGCTCTATCAGGAGGCGGCCTCCGGCGTGCTCCATGGCCGGATGCAGCAGTATAAGACCACTGGGCAGCAGGAGTCACTTTACGAGCACATGGGCGGCACACCCGCCAGCACCCTCGCCAGACTGGGCAAGGCGCGGCCGGACGGCAAAAGTGTTTCACGTGTTACGAAGCTGGTGGCCGGCAGCCGCTCCGACTATCTGTTTGTGGCGGACAGTGGCCCGGGCGATCAGAACGAGCAGGGCCTTATCGTCCCGCGCTTTGGAAAGAACCCGGAACAGCATGTCGCCGTCAGCTTCAGTTGGAAAAAACTCAATGAGTTTCTGTTCACCATCCACGCTCACTACATGGCCTGGCTCTCTGCCAGGTACCATGCAGAATGGGCCCAGCTCATGCGTCTGAGCAAGGACAAAGAGCAAAACAGCCGTCCCGATGCGGCACAGGCCGGTACCGGCACAGCACAAAACCGAACATCGGGAGCCGCAGGTCCCAGGCAGCCTACAACTCCGCCGCAGCCTGCACCGCCACCCCAGCAACCTGTTGGGCTTGGCAGTATGTATGGCAGTATAAATGGCAGGAACAGTGCCGATGACATGCGTATCTTCTGATGTTATACTCATATTGTCCCAGAATGCGTACAGGGCACCGGCCATTAAGCCGGTATTCTGATACAAGGAGTGGAACGATATGAAACGCTGTCCCTATTGCGGCGCTTCCCTTCCGGGGAGCGCCGTTTCCTTTTGCCCGAACTGCGGGAAGCCGCAGCGGAAAAGAAAGAAGCCACCACAGTCGCAGCCAAAGAAAAAGCAGGCAAAGCGCCCGCCAACGAAGAAGCCGCCCGGACCCAAGCAGGTCCCAACCACGCAGCAGTCAGTACCAGTGAGCAAGGCGCCGGACGATGGTTACGATGGGTATTATAACGATGTGCTGCCCATCGACAGCAGTGAGCTGCCAGAGCAGATGGATCCGGCGCTGATGAAACAGATCATTATACTGCTCGCCGGTGCCGCTGCCATCATCGCTCTGGCAATTATTTTGATGACGCTGTTGTAAATTCAGCAGTTCCTCTGTGTAATTGAGGCAAATAACAAATTGCAAGGAGGAACTGATTATGATGTATCTGTCCAAAGGCGTCCGTGTCCCTTCCAACGACGCTGGTCTTTTCTGTGTATCCCACCGCGGCACCACCTTCCCCATGGGTATGCAAATGTCTGCTCTCTGGCGCAACGCCCGCAATCGGCCCCGCCCAGTCCCCGTCGGTAAGGAGGGAGCCGTGCTGCGGCTGGTTGAAAAGGGTTTGGCCGCCATTACGGATGAGGAGGGTGACATAGGACTTGGGTGCGTATCGACTGCTTATTGATTGCATTCCCTGCCCGGCAGATGACGCCCATCCTGCTCTCTTCATGACCCGACACGACCATCGCATTTGGACATGGCTCACAAAAGCCGGTCTGCGGCTGACCACCAGCGAGTTGATCCGGCTGGAGGAGCAGCAGACACTGCCGGAACCGGAGCTGCTTGGCGAAGCGGGACGACAGGAACTGACCAACCTGATCTACAGCGCCGACACCATTTGTGACCGACTGCTGGATACTCTGATGGAAAGCTCTTCTGCAAGGGACAGCACGGTGGCCACGCTGCTGCGCCTGCTGCAGAAACATTGCCTGATCCTGGTATGAGGTAGCTGGCCATGAAAAACAAATTACGCTTGTTGCCGGTTCCCCTTCAGAATCTGCTGATTTATCGTGTGGCGCTCGCTATACTGGCACTGGGCGCATCCCTTGCCCTTGCGGTTTTCCTGCACGATGTTCATTTTGCACTGCCGGGCCTGATCCTCTGCGTGACTATGCTGGTTTCTGCCTCCCTGCTGTATCGGCTCTTAATACAAGGCCGATACCTGGCGCTGCGCGGAACCGTTTTGAACGCAGAGCAGACCATGATACGAAAACACACTAAGGTCATTATTCTGGAAGCTGAGGGCAAGGCGCTGCGCATCCAGCTAAGAAACCGGCACATGAAGGTGGCCCAGGGAGATGCGTTGGCTCTATATCTGGCAGACACTACCAAACTGTACCCATGGCGTGGGATGTATCAGCTCAGCGGATATTTGGCCCTTTCTACACATGATATGAGCGTGTAAAAACAACGAAGCCTGCCTCATCCTTCGGGATACGGCAGGCTTCATCTATGAAACCGACAAAGATGAACTCCATCAGTTAAAGAAATCGCAGAGCGTGTTGGCAACCACATCTTCTTCAGAAACAATTACATGGTAACAGGTTACACTTCCATCTGGTTTGAGAATGTATGGATCACCAGTTCCGTCATCTGCAAAGACAACTCCTTCAATGCCATAATGAGACGTGTGAAAAGCTGTCCATTCAACTATCATTTCGTAACTGTAAACGATCCAGGAAATGGGTTCTTTTTCCATCGTCCGCGGAATTGTCATGGTTTCCATTATTCCATTTGCATGGCAAAGCATGGAGTGGAGCGTTTCAGGAATGTTCCCGCCATGTGCGCCCGCATATGGAGGACGAAGCATAATATTTCCACCGTACTTATTATTTATCATGCTTATCAAGTCCATTTATTCCACCCTCATCCACTGTCCAGTCTCGGCATCCCGATATAGAATTTTATCAAATGTACCATACCGATAGAAGCAGATCTCTTCGCACTCCGGTGGCACGTCGATCACGAACCTGTGGTCTTCTCCAATGGTGCCATTGACCCCGCCAAACGCCGAATAGAATTGCAGCTTAATCACTTTTGGATTATCCGACACGTTCTTATATGTTCTGGTGTATCCAGCAGAGCTCGCCACCCCTACCGTGATGGTCATTTCGTTCTCATCGGGTGGCGCGGCATAATTGATCAGCACAACATCTTCCCTGACATTAAATCCGGACCCGATGAAATACACGCCTACAAGCACGGCAAGAATTATCCCGCAAATTGCCAAAATACGATAGTGCTGTTTTCGCATTTGCCCCGCCTCCTCTCTGTTGCTGTAATCTTATCAATTATTTCCCACTATTTCAACACAGGAAATGCTTTTGCTCTTCTATCCGCTGCTCTATGCCAAAAATCCACAATCTAATCTTTGGCGTAAATTCATTGTCAGCCGTTACTCATATTGAACAGCACAAGCTCTTGGTATAAAATTGATATAAAGGCTACGTGCAAAAAAGTTGAAGTTATCTGTAACGAATCCCACTCTTTAAGAACTAATAGATAGAAACCCACAAGAAGGAGGTGATCACCATGGCCCATAAAGGCGAGGACTTTTATGAATTGTACGCCCAAAGCGTCTACCGCTATCTTTTTTCACTGATTGGTGAGGCAGATACAGCTGAGGAACTGACGCAAGAAACCTTTTGCCAGGCGCTGAAAAGCATGAATACATACCGCGGAGATAGTACACCTCAAGTGTGGCTATGTGCGATTGCCAAAAGGTTGTGGTTTAAGGAACTGGAGCGTCGTAAGCGAACGGTTCTCGTGGAAGAAAACGGACTTTCTAATGTTGCGGCTCCTGATGACCCCGCGAAAGAGTACGAGGCCCGGCAGGAGCGTTTTGCTCTATATCGAGCAATGCAACAGTTAGATGCTGAAACCCGTGAAGTAATCCATTTGCGGTTGGCCGGTGATTTCTCCTTCCGTGACATCGGCGAAATCCTCGGGCACAGCGAAGTATGGGCTCGTGTTCGCTTTTATCGTGGTAAGGAAGAGCTTGTAAAGATTATCGGAGGTGGTAACAATGCGTGAAACGAATCTTGACTGCTGTGTAGTTCGGGATCTGCTCCCTTCCTATCTTGAAGAATTGACCGAGGCAGAGACCTCCGCGATGGTCAAAGAACATATTGAGCATTGTGAGGCCTGCCGCCAACTCGAGAATGATATGCGTGTGCAGGTCCCCGTTGAAAAGGCACCCCAGCGTGCGCTGAAGTTTTTGAAACGAGTGAAGCGGACCCGACTGATGGCTGCGATCCTCTCTGCCGTCGTGGCGCTGTTTTGTATGTGGTGGCTTTACGATCAGGAGTTCCATTATGCCAATACGGAAGCTGGAAGACTGGAAGCAGTATGTGACTATATCCCGCAACCGGAAGACAGCACGCTGGCCCATGGGGTCAAGGCTGGGACGCCGGTGCGTGCAGTTGCATGGCAGACGATAGATAATCACCTGTTTATCTTTTTTGGCGCTGATAATGATGAAAACGTGCATGGTGTCATGCACCTTGTTCGAGGCGTGAATGGGAAGTATCGAGCACTTGAATCCTCCTATTCACCCTCCCAGTATACCGCCGGTGTTTACGGCACAAGCTTGACGCCAAACGGGACGGATTGGAAACTGTTTATGCTGGCGGGTGATAACTGCCGGGATATTTACTCTGCCGAAGTACATTATATGGGGCACAATTTCGATGGTGTAAATCGATACCCGGTCGTGAAAACCTACGAGCTGACTGAACCGGACTTCATGTGGATCATGGATGAATCTGAGCTGATGCAAGAACTTGGGCTTGAATACGAACAACTGGTACGGCTTTATATAACGGACATTCGTCTTATGGACAAGAATGGCGAAGATATTACGGACGAATATAAGGATGAGTCTATGACGGCTTCGTGGGGTGCCGGAAAGGGAACCGCGGAACTCTTTTTGCTCTATGTCTATATGGGAATTGTAGCGGCACTGGGAATCGTCTTCATTCGATACTTCTTGAGGCGAGATTAACATATCCCAATATGATCCACGCAACGAAATAGGTGTTCCATTCCTCCGTTGACTTTTCCTCTCATCCACAGTAAAATATTATCTCGGTGATAATGAATGGACGAGAGAAATGAACAACAGCTGGACGAGCAGGAGATCATCGACAACGAGCCCTTGATCGGCCAGATTACTTTTGATGAGCTTATTGCAGAGCTGCGCCTGTGAACCGAGGTAGGCCAGGCCGCGCTCCCTACAATATGGATAAGCGAAAAAGCACCTCACTGCGCAAACATGGCGAAGTGAGGTGCTTGCTTTATTGGGTTACAGATAGGGTGCCGCAAGAATACTTCACCGCTTCTTTCAATGTCTGGCAATTCCATCGCCTGTTGAAGTATGGGCCGCTTTTTGTTAAAATACTGTTGTCCGATAAAATCACGATGTATTTGGCGTGACACTTAGTATGAGCGTTTGCTAAAGTTGGAGCAAAAACAGTGTCAAGAGAGGAGGAGGTACGAGATGCCCAGGCTTTCCAATATGATGACCCATGCGGCAAAAAAAAGTGGAGATCTCTTTGGCGACCCGCTGTCCCGTGCATACCCCTGAAGCTGCAAACGCCGTATTTACCATGCTGGAAGATGTCGGGCTTGGGATGGAGCGGATGAACACCCATGAGCCGGTCAACATTCCCTTTACTCCTGACGCGGCGACAGAGCTGTGGACAAAGGGAAAAACATTCACCGGCGGACATGGACAGCACACGGGGCGTGTCTTTTTCGCACAGCATGTCAAGCCCAGTGTGGGACTCCACGTATCCTGGCAGACCAGTCCCGACTTTGACTGTGTCAGCATCATTACGCTCGATGTGTATAAGGGTCAGTTCCTCAAGCAGCAGGAGGCGATGGTACGGATTTTTGAGAGCCTGATCCGGGAATTTACCCCGGCATACGCCTACATTGGAAGCTGGGCGGGCTTTCTGCGGCAAGGCTGCGCCGTGTGGGCGTCGATACCGGGCATCTACTGGATGAATTATTTTGGACAGGAATATGTAGATTTCATTGGCAGAGACCGCATCCTGTCCTGCGGTTGGGTGAAAACGGAGCCATTCGGAAACGGCATCATGACCTGGACATCGCCGGAACTGGACATGCCTGACGAGGTGCGGGCACATATGGAAACGCTGTATCAAAACCGTCTGGGCGCAGAGTATTTCAAACAGCCAGGCGAGGAGTTTGCGGCGGCCATCCCGCCAGAGCTGGAAAAGATCAAGGAACGAATCGTAGGAAAAGACTCGAAGCCCATCTCCCCGGAAGTCATCAAACAGCTGGTGGAAGAGAAGTTGAAACGGAAATAAGGCCCTGAAAACAATCCCACAAATAAGGTCATCCCCATCATCCCTATTGACGCTCCCGCGCGACCATGATATAATCTTAAATACAGTATCAGTGTTCTGACCCGACCGGGCCGAACAAAGTATCCGTGTATCATAGTGTCAAATGGCGTATTATGCGCCGTTTGGCACTTTTTTTGTTTTCTGCCCGGTCACACGGGTTGAAATATAATTTTGATGCAGGGCCAATACCTGCAGAAAGGAGTCAAACAGTATGCTCAAATTCTTTGCGACCGATGTCAGCGTCAGTAAGGGGTACGATGGCAGTCCTGCCTTGCGCTTCTCCGAGTCGGATGGTGTATCGAGGGTCCGCTTCCGTGTCGGCAAGCGCGTCTATGACAGCCGCTGCGAGAACAACCATCGCTAGCCGCTATCGAGCGCATCAATGCCGTGGAGGGGTTCGAT
>ULQC01055030.1_pt1 | contig 30532 bp, 30 predicted proteins | sample 1954091 | NCBI WGS metagenome assembly ULQC01 (sample SAMEA4835645, study PRJEB28245) | human gut metagenome | biome: gut microbiome; material: fecal sample | place: Denmark | collected 2008
CGGTTGGAAAAGAAGCATACCTTATGGTATGTTTCTTTTTTTATTGCTACAGGGTATCTATCCGACCGGGGTACCCGGAAAAAGCGAGTCGCCGTTGAGCTTTCGCAGAATATGCCACCGAATAGGGAGCATATGCAACGTGCGTAGATAGATGCAGACAACAAAATTTTTACTTTGATGGTTATTTCTAATTTATTATGTTAAAATTAATAATAAATTACTATAACGGAGAATGAAAATTATGCTGAAAAATATTAGTATGCCTGTTATAGCTTTAGCTTTGGGGCATTTAGTAACGGATTTACAGGCAGGAGCTTTGCCGATAGTGCTGCCGCATTTAAAAGAACTTTTTGCTTTAAGTTATTCACAGCTGGCTTTTATCGTTTTAACACAAAACATAACTTCCTCTGTTATTCAGCCACTATTCGGCTATATAACAGATAAGAAATCTTTGCCTGCGATGCTGCCTTTTTGTGCTGCTATGGCAGGTGCAGGCTTTGCTTTTGTAGGCTGGGTTCCTGCCTATATTTTACTTATGTGTACTGTTGTTATAATCGGTATGGCCAGTGCAACTTATCATCCGCAGGCTTCAAAAACAGTTAATTTTTTAAGCAGCGATAACAATAAAGCAGCTAATATGGGCATTTTTTCTTTAGGCGGCAATGCCGGTATGGCAGTTGGTTCCATTTTAATGGCATTTTTGCTTACTTTGCCTGGCGGGCTGCATAATACAATGTATTTTGTTCTGCCCGGGATTTTGGTTTTTGGGTTAATGATGAAATATATGCCCGAATACAAACGCGTTAATTTGGAACATAACCTAAAAGTACAGGCTGCCAAAAAAAGCGGTGCTGTGCAGAAAATTCCTTACGGCGGTCTTGCTTTGGTGCTGTTTTTTATTTTTATGCGCTCAACCATTCATACGGGTCTTTCCACATATTTGCCGCTGTTTTTTATTAATTTCCGCAACGCGGAGCCTGCTTTTGCAAGTATGTTAGTATCCTGCTTTTTACTTGGCGGTGTTGCCGGTACTTATGTCGGCGCTGTGCTCAGCGACAGGCTTGGTGCACGCCGTATTATTTTGGATTCTGTATTATGCAGTATTCCCGCTATCTGGCTTATTGCCAATGTAACGCATCCGGCAGCTGTTCTGGCAGCAGTGGTGCTGGCCGGTTTTTCAATAATCGGTTCTTTTGCAACAACAACTATTTTGGCGCAGACCATGCTTCCCAATAATGTGGGCATGGCAGCCGGGCTGACAATAGGCTTCAGCGTAGGCATGGGCGGATTTGGCGTTACCATACTTGGCTTTTTAGCCGATAATTACGGTTTGCCTTTTGTTATGAATTTAATGACCGTTTTACCCGTTATTGCAACGTTAACGGCGTTTAAAATTCCTGTGCCGCCGCAAATGCAGAAGTAGTATTAAAGAGGATGTTTTGTATGGAAAATTATAAACAAGGCATTTTCTTTGGCCTCGCAGCCTATGTATTATGGGGAATTTTGCCTGTTTATTGGAAAGCATTGGAACTTGTTTCGCCGTTTGAAATTTTATCCAGCCGGTTTATGTGGTCCTGCGTTTTTGTGTTTTTGCTCATTATTTTTCAGAAAAAATGGCCGCTTTTTGCCAAGGAAGTAAAGCAGGTTTTCAGCAATGTTAAAACAGGAGCAGCCATGGCAGCAGCCGGTATTACCATCAGTTTTAACTGGGGTACTTTTATTTGGGCTGTTAATAACGGGCATATTGTTGAAACAAGCATGGGCTATTATATTAATCCGCTGGTAAGCATTTTATTTGCCGTAGTTTTTTTACGTGAACGGCTTGATAAAATGCAGCTTGCCGCTATTGCCTGTGCCTTTATAGGCGTTGCGAGCATGGTTTACAGTTTTGGAAAAATTCCCTGGGTTTCCTTAACGCTGGCTTTTACTTTTGCTTTGTACGGATTGCTGAAAAAAATTCTGCCGGTTTCTGCCTTAACAAGCATTATGCTTGAAACATTGCTTATTACGCCGCTGGCACTTGTATATGAATACAGCTTATGGCAGCAAGGAGTTTCTTTTTATGCTTCTGAAAACCTGCGAGTAATTATGATGTTAACCGGTGCAGGCGTTGTTACGGCAATACCTTTATTGCTTTTTACCGCAGGCGCAAGGCTGCTGCCGCTGAAGATAATAGGGTTTTTGCAGTATATTTCACCGACGCTTACACTTTTGATAGGTGTTTTTGTTTATAACGAAGCATTTACGGCATCGTATTTGCTGGCTTTCGGGTGGATTTGGGCCGCGCTTCTTCTGTTTATTGTTTCGCAGCTGAGGAGTAATTAAACAGATTTTACAAATGTGTAAAACTGTCTTTTTAGTGGTTTAAACATATATATGGTGTTTGGCTGAGTTATCCTCAACATATAAAAAGTTATCAACAAAATGTGCATAATGTGTTGAAAAGTGTGGAAAAGATTTGTTAAGTTCTGTATAAACTTGTAAAAATGTGTAGAAAAAACTCTGTATAATTTTAAATCCACGTTAAACTGTGGATAACTTTGTTGATAATGTCGATAACTTGTTTATTAAAGAACAGTTTCCAAAACACAGCATATAGTGTTAATAACAAAATAAAGCATTGTAATTATTAAGGCCGTTTTTTGTGGGCAGATGTTTTTTTGCTTGCAGAAACGGCGTTTTTTGGAGATAATATATAAGAACGATTTAAGTATTTTTTATGGAGGCATTTTAATGGCTATAAAACAAGTAACTGCCGTACAGGCAATGGAAGAAATATCCAAGGGTAAAATAATAACTGCGTCTTTAAATGAAATGCAGGGCGCATGGATTGCTCTGGCAGATTGTGAGGACGGCAGGGTGCTTACCTGTGCTTACAGCGGCGAATGCCAGGCCGCAGCACTTTTTGCAAAAAAAGACAGCGGCAAAGTTAAAAACATAACTGTTGACGTTATGGAGTTAAACCCCAATAATGCAGCTGTTGTACGCCGCTATTTAAAATGGACCGGCCCTCAGGCGCAGGGAGGCAAAGGCATCAGCATAGCGTTCAGCGACTGGCTTGGCTGTGCGGGAGCTTATGCCGCAGTGCCCTTTAAACTGCGTCAGGCACGCCCCGTACTTGTAGACTACGCGGCTGCCAATGCGGACATTTTAAAACGCAACTTTTTGGAAGCTGTTGATACAGCAACCTGGGGCGTACTGGAACTTGGCTATAAAGAAGATTACGGCGCCAACGCCGCAGGCCTTAAAACGGAGGAAGAAATTGTAAAAGCGCTTCTTTACGGATACAGCATGATTGGTTTTGACTGCAGTAATAAAATCGACAGCAAAATCGAAGCCATGACTTCTGAAGAAGTTGCCGCAAAATATAATCAGCTGCCGGAAGAATTCCGCGACGCTTTAAAGGGTTCCTACTTGGAAGCGGATTTTAAAGCCGGCGGGATGGTTGTGCACTTTGAACAGGAAGTGCTGCAGCGTATAGTGCTTGAATTTGGCGAAGCCATTATGCACATTCAGTACATTTATAATACCTATTTAAAAAATACTCCGTGGGAAATTGATTTTGAACTCAAACTTGCCAAACCGGATAAATTAATGACGCCGCAGGAGCTGTACTTTATCAGCAACGAATTGCAGCGCAACGGCATTAAAATGGCGTCCATGGAACTGGACGCGGAAAGAGCCGCAGCCGATGAAGAAGGCATGCATGTTTACGGCGAAATTGCCGCTACCTTTGGCTACCGCTTAAGCCTGTTCAATGCTGATTTGTATATCTCGGATATAGGCAGTACAGCCAAAGCCTTAAAAGGGCAGGTTTGCTTTAAAGCGGGTAATGCACTGTGGCTTGCCGCGTTAAAAGTTATAAAAGCCGGCGATGCACAGTTAATGGAAGATATGCAGAAATTTGCCGGGCTGCCGGATTTTGACGGCCTTAAAATTCTGCCCGCCGGTGAAGCAGGCTGCGCGTGGGCAAAAGCTTACAGCAAACTTTTAACTCCGGAAGCAGGCTTTGCCGGAAAAATTAAAGAAGTTCTGGCCGCTAACGCCGAGGCTTATGCGGAAGAAGTTGAAAATACCGCTGCTGCAATGCTGAAAGCACTGTAAAAATTTTAAATTCGGCTTGCAAAAGCACAAAGCAGATGATATAATATTTAAGCTTGTATTAATAGATACATTCCCCTGCTCCCGAACGGGGGCCAAAGTCCAAAGGAGGAGGTGATTTCGTGAACAATTACGAAGTCATGTACATCGTTAAACCGGTTGTAGAGGAAGAAGCATTTGAAGCTGTTGTAGCTAAATTCGAAAGCCTCATTACCGCAAACGGTGGTACTGTAGAAAAAACCGACCGCTGGGGCAAAAAACGCCTCGCTTATGAAATCCAGGATTTCACCGAAGGTCAGTATGTACTCGTAACTTTCAGCGCAGAACCCAAAGCTGTTAAAGAACTTGACCGTGTAATGAAAATTACCGACGAAGTAATGCGCCATATGGTTATTAAAAAAGGCGAGTAATCCGGAGGTAACTTTAGGTTATGAACAAGATTATCTTAATGGGCCGCTTAACGCGTGACCCGGAAGTGCGTTATACCACTACCGGCAAGGTTGTATGCCAGTTTACGCTTGCGGTTGACAGGCCTTTTACTAATCAGGACGGGCAGAGAGAAGCCGATTTTATCAACATCGTTGTATGGGGTAAAATCGCAGAATTATGCGGGAACAGCCTTACCAAAGGCCAGAGAGCGCTTGTTGACGGCCGCCTGCAGCTCCGCAGCTACGATGCAAAAGACGGCGGTAAACGTTATGTTACCGAAGTTGTTGCAAACAGCGTGGAATTTATTGAACGCAAGGGTTATACTTCCGGCGGCAATACCGGCGACAGCGGCAAGAGCGACATGGAGTCTTTTGGCTCCCAGGTGCCTTTTGACGAGGAAATCCCATTTTAACAAGGAGGGTTTAAGCGAATGAAACGCGAAAGAGGCAGAAGACCGAGAAGAAAAGTTTGCAGCTTCTGTGTTGATAAAGTTGAAGAAATCGATTATAAGGACGTAGCTAAACTGCGCCGTTATATCACCGAACGCGGCAAAATTTTACCGCGCCGTATTTCCGGCAACTGCGCAAAACATCAGCGTCAGATGACCACTGCAATTAAACGCGCTCGTAACGTAGCATTGCTGCCGTTTACCTGCGAATAATAGTTGCCTGCTTAAAGCAGAATAACTTACAAAAAAGATATCCCTTTTATTGTGGAAACACGGTAAAAGGGATTTTTTGTTTTTCCGTAAGGTTTATTTTAAAAAATTTTTAAGGAAAGCTGCAAAAGCTATATGTATTTTTGAAGGATACACAAAAAAGAAAATGTATAATAAGATAAAACTAAAATCTATCAAGTAAAGACAAAAATAAAAAAGTAACAAAATTTAACAAAAAATGATGAAAAAATATTGAAAATCTGTATGTAAAATTAAAAAAATCGTTGACAAAAATGTAAAAACTTATTACAATGGTGAACAAGATAGTTGCAGGGCAGTTGTTAAAGCCGGAGGGGAGCTTAACTGCTCATAGCAGCATAATTTATTATTATAACGAAAAGGGGAAAGACAAATGAGCAAATGGAAAAAATTTACAAGCGCCTGTCTGGTTGCAGCGTTAAGCACAGCACTTCTGGCAGGCTGCGGCGGAGAAAAGAAGGACAGTGCGGCTGCTAATGCCGATAAATATGTTATCGGCGCAAGTTTTGAGCTGACAGGCAATGTTGCAAACTACGGCAAATCTACATTGTCCGGTTTAAAACTTGCTGTTGACCAGGTTAACAAAGCAGGCGGCGTTAACGGCAAACAGCTTGTTGTAGTAGAAAGCGACAACAAATCCGAGCCTGCTGAATCCGGCAACTCAGTAACCAAGCTGATTACTCAGGATAAAGTAGTGGCTGTTGTTGGCCCTGCTACCAGCGGCTGCGTATTTGCAGCTACTCCGGTAGTAACCTCCAACAAAGTGCCTCTTATTGCACCGTGCGCTACCGCACCGGCAATTACCGTTGATAACGGACAGGTTAAGGAATTCATCTTCCGCGCCTGCTTCATCGACCCGTTCCAGGGCCGCGTAATGGCTGAATTTGCCGATAAAACTCTGGGCGTTAAAAACGTAGCTATTCTGCATGATGCTTCCAGCGATTATTCCAAAGGACTTGCAGAAGTATTTGAAAAAACTCTGAACGAAAAAGGCGGCAAGGTTGTTGCCAAAGAAGCCTTCCTTTCCAAAGATATCGACTTTAAAGCAGCTTTAACCAAAATCAAAGCCGCTAACCCGGAAGCAATCTACATCCCCGGTTACTATGAAGAAGTTGCCAAAATCATCAAACAAACCCGTGAAATCGGTTTGAATGTTCCGCTGATTGGCTGCGACGGCTGGGACAGCCCGAAACTTGTTGAAATTGCAGGCCCTGAAGCATTGAACAATACTTATTTCTCCAGCGCCTTCTCCGTACAGGACCAGACCGAATCCGTTCAGAAATTTATTGCTGATTACAAAGCAATGTATCAGAAAGACCCGGATATCTTCTGCATGCAGGGTTACAATGCAGGCCTTGTTCTTGCCGATGCCCTTAAACGTGCAGGCGACGGTGCCGACGGAACCAAACTTGCAGCAGCTATTGCAGCAACCAAAGACCTTCCGGTTGCAAGCGGCAAGTTAACTTACGATAAAGACCACAACCCGATTATCAGTGCCATCATCATCGAAATGAAAGACGGCGTACAGAGCTTTAAAGAAAAAATCAGCCTGTAATTAAATTAATTTAATTGTTTTGAATTTATTTTAGCTTGAGTTTATTTTAGCCCGGAAATTGTTGTTTCAGGTTTCCGGGCTATTTTAAAAATATAAATTATAATGAAACAAATGAGGGGGAAACAAAAATGAAAAGAGTATCCAAAGTCCTAACTGCCTTGGTATTAAGTACTGTGCTTGCCGGTTTGGCAGCAGGCTGCGGCGGCGGTGAAAAAAAGGCTGATACCATTAAGGTTGGTGCCAACCTTGAAATGACGGGCGGCAGCGCGTCTTACGGCATATCTTCTAAAAATGCCATTGAGCTTGCCTTTAAAGAGATTAATGAAAAAGGCGGCATTAACGGCAAACAGTTAGAACTTGTTGTTGCAGATAACAAATCGGAAGCGGCAGAAGCTACCAATGCCATGCAGAAACTGGTTTCACAGGATAATGTAGTGGCGGTTATCGGCCCTAACCTTTCTTCTTCGGTAATTGCGGCATCTGCTATTAATAACAGCGCCAAAGTGCTGGATATTGCGCCGATGGCTACCAACCCGTATGTTACGGTTGACCAGGCCAGCGGCAAAACCAAGGATTTCAACTACCGCACATGCTTTATCGACCCGTTCCAGGGCACGGTAATGGCCAAATTTGCAACGGCTGAACTTGGTGTTGGCAATGCAGCAATTTTGATTGATAATTCTTCCGATTACGCTAAAGGCCTGGCGCAGTTTTTTAAAGAAAACTTTGTTAAAGAAGGCGGCGCAGTTACTGCGGAAGAATCTTATCTGCAAAAGGATACTGATTTTAAGGCAACACTGACTAAAATAAAAGCAACCAATCCGGACTTTTTGTATGTGCCCGGTTATTATCAGGAAGTTGGCCTGATTGTAAAACAGGCGCGCGAGCTTGGCATGAATATGCCGATTGCCGGAGGCGATGGCTGGGACAGCGCCAAGATGCCTGAAATTGCAGGTGCGGCAGCGCTGAACAATACTTACTTCTCAAGCCTTTATTCTCCTGAAGATTCATCGGACATTAACAAAAACTTTGTAGCCGCTTATGAAAAAGCATACGGCCAGAAACCTGATGTTTTTGCCGCTTTGTCTTATGATTCGGCTTTACTGGTTGCCGAAGCCATTAAAAACGCAGGCAGCACCGAACCTGCCAAAATCAGCGAAGCAATGGCTAAAATTAATGGGTTTAGCGGTGTATCGGGCAGCGTAACTTTTGACGATAAACACAACCCGGTTAAGAGTGCCGTAATTTTGGAATATAAAGATGGCGCTCAGTCTTTGAAAACTAAAATTAATCCCTGATAATTAATTGATAATTTAACTTTTTAACGGAAAGGCTGCGGTTTGGCCACAGCCTTTCCGTAATTTTAGCTGGATGCCGGTTAGTGCCGTTATTTAAGCGCAGGTAATAACTTACGGCAGTAAAGCATAGAGATTTTATGATTGAGGAATTAACAAAACTTACGGACTGGAGGACTTTTTATGGATATGGGTTCGCTTCTGCACCAGTTTTTGCAGCAGCTTATAAACGGTATATCCCTGGGCAGTATTTATGCGCTGATTGCCCTTGGTTATACAATGATTTACGGCATCCTCAAACTCATAAACTTTGCCCATGGTGATATCTATATGCTGGGCGCGTATTTTGGGTTTGTAGCTACAACAATGTTTGGCTTTTCCTTTTTGCCGGCAATTCTTTTTGCCATGGCCTGTGCAGCCGTTGCCGGTATTATCATTGAACGCATTGCCTACAGGCCGATGCGCAACGCACCGCGTATTGCTATTTTAATTACCGCAATCGGCGTATCGTTTTTGCTTGAATACGGCATGATGCTGATTGCAACTCCGCAGCCGCGTACTTTCCCGGCAGTTTTTTCGGCAGATGTTTACCATCTTGGGCCACTGGTTATTAACAGCCAGCAGGTTGTAATTCTTGTAAGCGCAATTATTTTAATGGCCGTACTTACTTATATCGTACAATATACCAAAATCGGCAAGGCCATGCGTGCCGTTTCGTTCGATACTGACGCTGCCAGACTGATGGGCATTAATATCGACCGTGTAATTTCCGCAACTTTTGCCCTGGGCTCCGCACTTGCTGCTGCAGGCGGCGTGCTGGTAGGCATTTACTATAACTCCATCGACCCGCTTATGGGCATGGTTCCGGGCATTAAAGCCTTCGTAGCAGCCGTACTCGGCGGCATTGGCATTATTCCGGGCGCTATGGTCGGCGGCATTATTCTCGGCGTTGTAGAAGCCATGGTCAGCGGTTTTATTTCTTCCACTTTCCGTGACGCAGCCGCATTCGGCATTTTGATTATTATCTTATTGTACAAACCTGCCGGTATTTTCGGCAAAAATGTACGCGAGAAAGTGTAGGTGGCAGCTATGAATTATCTTCGCAAAGCAGATTTAAAAAGAATAGTTGCCTGCGCCATTTTATTCGCCGCAGTGCAGGGCATGATGTTTGCCGATATTATCGGGCCGTTCTGGGAACTTAATATCGTCCTCATCTGCATTAATATTATTCTGGCTGTCAGCCTGAACCTTATCAACGGCTACACCGGCCAGTTTTCTATCGGCCATGCCGGATTTTTGGCTGTCGGCGCTTATACCGGCGCTATTATGACGGTTAAACTTGGTTTTCCGTTTGAAGTAGCTTTAATTGTTGGCACCGTTGCCGCAGGTTTTTTGGGCTTTTTAATCGGCCTGCCTACCTTGAGGCTTAACGGCGACTATCTGGCAATCGCCACTTTGGGCCTTGGCGAAATTATCCGCATCTGCATACTCAATATTGATTATGTCGGCGGCGCTTCCGGTTTGATGGGCATTCCCCGTTTAACAACTTTCGCCTGGGTTTTCTGGATTATGATTTTTATCATTTTCTTTATTAAAAACTTCAAAAATTCTTCTTATGGACGCTGCTGCCTGGCTATCCGTGAAAACGAAATTGCAGCCGATACCATGGGCATAGACACTACCAAATATAAAGTAATGGCTTTTACGCTCGGCGCTGCTTTTGCCGGTACTGCAGGCGTGCTGTTTGCACATTATTTCTATATTGCGCATCCGGCGTCCTTTACTTTCATGCGTTCTTTCGATATTTTAACCATGGTTGTTCTGGGCGGCCTCGGTTCCATGACTGGTTCCATCACCGGCGCAATTCTGCTGACTTTTATTTCTGCTTATCTGGCAGAATATCCGGAATGGCGCATGATTATTTACTCCGTAACTATGATTGTCCTGATGCTGCACCGTCCGCAGGGATTGTTCGGCAATAAGGAATTAAGCATGAAGATGTTTGGCTTGGGAGGTGGCAAAGATGGAAGAACTGCTGAAAGTAAATGATATTTCCATGGTTTTCGGCGGTTTGCGGGCCGTCTCCAACTTCAGCATGACTATTAACAAAGGCGAGCTGATTGGCCTTATAGGGCCTAACGGCGCAGGCAAAACCACAGCCTTTAATATGATTACCGGCGTTTATACCCCTACCGAAGGCGAGATTATTTTTAACGGCCAGCGTACCAGCGGCAAAAAATCCTATCAGGTAACTCAGCTGGGCATGGCGCGTACTTTCCAGAATATCCGCCTGTTTTCCGAGCTTTCCGTTATCGACAACGTAAAAGTTGCCTATAATATGCACGTAAAATACGGCCTTTTGGAAGCAGTAGGGCGTTTTGGCCGCTATTTTAACGAAGAAGAACAGATTACCGAAATGGCAATGGATTTGTTAAAAATTTTCCATATGGAAGATAAAGCCAATGAACTTGCCAAAAACCTGCCTTACGGTGAACAGCGCCGCCTGGAAATTGCCCGTGCGCTTGCCACCGAGCCGAAACTTTTGCTTTTGGACGAACCGGCAGCAGGCATGAACCCGCAGGAAACCAAAGAACTGATGGAACTTATCCGCTGGATAAGAGAAAAATTTGATTTGGCAATACTGCTGATTGAACACGACATGGGGCTTGTTATGGGCGTATGCGAACGCATTTACGTTTTGGAATACGGCCTTTGCATAGCCAGCGGCACGCCTGACGAAATTAAGCATAACAAACGCGTTATTGAAGCATATTTGGGCGAGGAGGTACTCTGATGTTAAAAGTCAACAATATTGATGTATACTATGGTGCCATCCATGCCATTAAAGACGTCAGCCTGGAAGTTCCGGACGGCGAAATAGTTACTCTTATAGGCTCCAACGGTGCCGGTAAAAGCACAACGCTGCATACCATTTCCGGGCTTATTAAGCCTAAAAACGGCAGCATTATTTTTGAAGATAAAGATATTGCCGGTATGCCGGCGCATAAAATTGTCGGCATGGGCTTATGCCAGGTGCCGGAAGGCCGCCATGTATTTGCCAATATGACGGTTATGGAAAACCTGGAACTTGGCGCTTACCTGCGCAGCGACAAAGCGGGCATTGAAGAAGATATGAAAAAAATATTCGATAAATTCCCGCGCCTTTTGGAACGCAAAAACCAGATTTCCGGCACGCTTTCCGGCGGCGAACAGCAGATGCTGGCTATGGGCCGCGCACTGATGAGCCGTCCGCGCCTGCTTTTGCTTGATGAACCTTCCATGGGCCTTGCACCGTTGCTTGTTAAAGAAATTTTTAATATAATAAAAGAAATTAATGAAAGCGGTACAACGGTACTGCTGGTAGAACAAAACGCCAATATGGCGCTTTCCATTGCCGATAAAGCCTATGTTCTTGAAACAGGGCGCATTGCGCTTGCAGGTACGGCACAGGAGCTTGCCAGCAGCGAAGCGGTACGCAAAGCATATCTGGGCGGCTGAAACCCGGGAGGAGGATTTTTCAATGTTAGTAAAAGAATTTATGTCCACTGAAGTTGTGACCATCAGCGAAGATAAAAACATGCTGGAAGTAAGGGAACTGATGCGCAGTTCGGATAAACGCCGCCTGCCTGTTGTAGATGACATCAGCCGTGTGCGCGGCATTATTACCGATGCCGATGTCAGCCGTACTTCCCCGACTGACGCTACAACTCTTTCCCGTTATGAAGCAAACTATCTTTTGGGCAAGCTTAAAGTACGCGATGTAATGACCAAAAATGTTATTACCGTACATTATGATGCCGGCGTTGAAGATGCCGCATATCTGCTTTATAAAAACAAAATCAATGCCCTGCCTGTTGTAGATGACGATAATAAATTATGCGGCATCATTACCGACAGTGACATTTTCCGCGCTTTTGTTGATATTATGGGCCTTGCACGCACCAGCACCCGCATTACCATCGACGTAACCGACAAGGTTGGTGTTATTGCCGATATCGGCGCAATGTTCCGCGATAATAACATCAATATTATCAGCATTGTTGCCAAACCGGAAACCAGCGTAAAAACCGAGCTTACCATCCGCGCAGAGCTTGGCGGCAAGGGGCTTGAGATTATCGAGCAGCTACGCGAAGCAGGCTACTATGTAACCGATATCAGCAACGTAAAAAGCAGGGAGTAAAATGGAATCGAAAAGCTTTAAAGTCGGTGACATTGTAAAAATGAAAAAGCCGCACCCCTGCGGCTCTTACGAATGGGAAATTTTGCGCACCGGCATGGATTTCGGTATAAAATGCTGCGGCTGCGGGCATTTTGTAATGCTGGCACGCCCCAAATTTGAAAAGGCCGTGAAGGCTGTTGTTACCCCCGATACGGAAAAATAAGTTGAAGGCGGCAGGCATAACCTGCCGTCTTTCTTTATTGTTCAAAGATAATTTACAAGCTGCGGCAGGAAAATAACGGCATACGCAGAAAATTATTTAAGTGGAAAAGAGGTATTTTATGGAGGCACTGGAAAAAATAACTTCCGCAATCGGTGAAAAACTGGAAGTACGCAAACCTTCGCTAGACCGCGACGATAATTTATGGGACGCTGCCGTACTTTTGCCGCTGGTAAATACACCGCAGGGCGTAAGCGTACTGTTTGAAGTACGCGCCGCAAAACTCGGCTGGCAGCCTGGTGATGTATGTTTTCCCGGCGGCAGGGCAGAATGCAGCGACGAAAGTTTTGAGGCAACGGCCGTAAGGGAAACCTGTGAAGAACTGGGGCTTGAAAGCAGCAGCGTAAAAATCGCTGGCGGCCTTAATTATCTGGTAACGCACATGGGGCCGGTTATTCACCCTTATGTGGGCTATATTGAGCACAGCGGGCAGTTTAATTTTAACAAAGACGAAGTTGACGAGGTTTTTACCGTGCCGCTTGATTTTCTGCTGAAAAATCCTCCGCGCATTGCCCATATGGAACTGGCAAATAAAGCGGGGGACGATTTTCCGTTTAACCTTTTGCCGCGCCAGCCGCACGAATGGAATAAACGCAAAGGCTACCATGTTTATATTTACGAATATGGAGGCCACGTTATCTGGGGGCTGACCGCGCGCATTCTGCACGGATTTTTAAACAGATTTGCCGCCGATATTAAAGCGGCGTTAGAGGGGGAAACAACTTGCTGACATCGCATGTCAAAAAAATTTTGGTGCTGGCGCTTATTTTAATAGCGGCAGCAAGCTACTGGTCTTATTCTTTTATAGACGGCGACAGCCCGCTGGATAATTTAAGCAAGTCCGAGCGTCTTGATTTGAAAAAGAATATCGTTGTTTTGGGCGTTGACGAAAGGCCTTCCGAAGAAGATACAGGCCGCAGCGATACTTTGTTTGTTGTAATGCTTGACAGCGACAACAACAATGTTTCCCTGCTTTCTGTGCCGCGCGATACAAGGGTTAAAATTCCCGGTTACGGCTGGGATAAAATTAACCATGCCTTTGCTTTTGGCGGGCATAAGCTTACGCAGCAGACCACGGAAGAGCTTTTGGGAATACGCATTAACAACTATGTTATGATAGACTTTAAAGGCTTTAAAGGGCTGGTAGACGCTATCGGCGGCGTGGATATTGAAGTTGAAAAGCCCATGAGCTATTATGACGAGTGGGACGGCTTTACCATTGACCTTGCGCCGGGCATGCAGCATATGGACGGCGACAAGGCCATTCAGTATGTGCGTTACCGCGATGAAGAAGGCGATATCGGCCGTATCAGAAGGCAGCAGAAATTTTTAAAAGCCGTTTACAGTAAGGTTACTTCGGTGGAAATTATACCCAAGCTGCCTGCGTTGGTAGAACAGGCCAACAAAATGGTGGATACTGATTTATCCATCGGCGATATGATGGATTTGGCGCAGGCTCTGCATGGCATGATGGAAAAACAGGGCGGCCTGCACGCTGCCATGGTGCCGGGGCTGCCGGAATATATTGACGGTGTAAGCTACTGGATTCCTGATATTACGGATTTGCGCAAGCAGATGGCCGAAATGCAGGGCGCGGAAATGACGGACCGTTATCGCCGCGGCGCAGAACGCATGGAAGCAGAATATGTACGTAATCTGGAACGCGCTAAGCAGGAAGTTGAAAACGAACTTAACGGTATTGACAAAAAACTTGATGAAGAAAAAGCTGACGCTGAAAATAAAGACAAGGATAAATTAGACAGCAGCGGCAAAAAGACTGTTGAAGAAAAAGCTGCCAAACGCAGTGCGGATGACAGTAAAAAAACCGGCAGCAAACGTTCCGCCAAAAAAGCCGTGCAGGAATTTGCCGGTGAAAGTGCCGGAAGCAGCAGTGCGGAAATAAAAGAAACGCCTAAGCAGAGCTACGGCGGCGTAATACGCGTTGTTGTAATCGACTGCAGCGGCGACCCTGCCAAGGCTGCCAGCGCACGCGAGCGCCTCAGCAATCTTGGCATGAGCGTAACTGACGGCGGCAGCGGCAATGTGCGTGAAGAAACATTAATAGTTTCCACAACCACCAGCGGGCGCGTTGTTACACGCCTTACGGAAGCCCCGTTTGTGCACGGAATGAGCATCAGCCGCAAGGACGGCGCCGATTATGACGGCATTGTTTATGTCGGCAAAGACTATAAATAACAAAAAACTGTTTCATAAGTCACAAAATTTTAAAGTTTTTTTAATTACCACTTGCTAATTGGCGTTAAAAATGGTATACTTAAATCATCAAATAGCCCCTCATTTGGCCCTTCTCGTAAGGGCTTTTTTTTTGCCCATTTTTAAGCCGGTACTTTTACATAAATTTAACAGCGCCGTGCCGTTTCGTTTATGCGCCAATTCGTATATAATAAAATACATAGTTTATTAATGCAGGAGTAAAAGAAATGCTTTATAATGACAGGGCTGCATTTATTTTGCAGCAGTTACAGCTTAAAAGTACGGTTAAAGTAACAGAAATAGCCAAAAGCTTAAATGTATCGGTAGATACCGTTCGACGCGATTTAAAAGCGCTGGAAGAACAGGGGCAGCTTAAATGCGTGCACGGCGGCGCAAGCCTGCCGGATTATATGCTGGCCTTCAGCAATTTCAGCGGGCGTGAAATCATACATATTGAAGAAAAACGCCGGGCGGCGCTTAAAGCGCTGGAGCATTTGCGCCCTGGCAGCGTGATTGCCTTGAACTCCGGCACAACCAATGTTATTCTGGCACAGGAATTAATTAAGCGTTTTACGGATTTAACCATAGTAACCAACAATGTTTCGGCGGCCATGGTGCTGATGCAGAACCAGTCGCTGCGCACGATAGTTTTGGGCGGCGATTTGGACAGCCTGGAGCACTCCACTTACGGCAGCATCTGCGAAAGAGAACTTGGCAGGTATTACCCTGATATTTGCTTTTTGTCCATTAACAGCGTCGATGCGGAAGTAGGTTTTACCGATTTCCGCTTTGCTGAAATTGGCATTATGCAGCTGATGGCCAGAAATTCCTCTAAGGTAATTGCCGTTATGGACAGCAGTAAATTAGGTCGCCGCTCCAAAAAAGTAATTATGGATAACAGTATGATAGACCTGCTTGTTATGGACAGCATAAAACCGGAAGTACGGGAGCTTTACCGCCGTGCCGGCATTTGCATTGAATAAAATAATAAAATAAATTACCGCAGCTGACGGGTTAAAAGCCTGTTGGCTGCGTTTTTTATTTTACGCAGATTTAAAAATAACTTTATCTGTATTTGCTTGTTTAGGAATGTTAAGTGCGATAAGATAAAGCCGTAGAAAACAGCAAATATAAAATATAAAAAAGCAAAAAACAGCAAAGGAGAATTATCATGACAGAAAAGCAGCAAATTAAAATGGTAGTATTCGACTGGGCAGGTACTACTACCGATTTTGGTTCTCAGGCACCGGTAGATGTTTTCGACAGAACCTTCCGCCAGAAAGGGCTGGTATTTACCAAAGCTGAAATTAACGCGCCTATGGGAATGGAAAAGAAAGCGCATATTAAAACCATGCTTTCTACTGAAAAAGGCCAAAAGCTTTGGGAAGATGCTTACAGCCGCAGCTGGAACGAGGACGATATTGAAGATGTTTACCAGTGCTTTGAAGGCAACCTGCGCACTGTTGTTGCCGAATACAGCAAACTTATTCCCGGTGTAAAGGAAACCGTGGAAAAATTAAGGGAAATGGGCTTAAAAATCGGTTCTACCACCGGTTACACCAGCGAAATGATGCAGTATGTACTGCCGGTAGCCAAAGAACAGGGCTACGAGCCTGACTGCTGCGTAACTCCTGATGTTACCGAATACAGCCGCCCCACTCCTTTTATGGTGTTTGAATGCATGCGCCAGTTAAATGTTTATCCGCCCAAGCTGGTTGTAAAAGCCGGTGATACCGTTATGGATATTTTGGAAGGGAAAAATGCAGGTGCATGGTCCGTGGGCATTATTAAAGGCTCCAACGTGGTTGGCCTTAACGAAGCTGAATATAATGCTCTTGATGAACAGGCAAAAAAAGAACTGCACGAAAAAGCAAGAAAAATTTATCTGGATGCCGGTGCAGATTATGTAATTGAAGACATTACAGAGCTGCCGGAAGTTATTGCTGAAATTAACGAAAGCTTATAACAGGGAGGGCTTTTTGTTGAATACTTATTATAATCCGGTAAGAACTTATCAGGGAGTTGGCAGCCTTTCGGTATTGCCGCAGCTGGTAAACGGTTTGAACCCCAAAAAAATTTTGCTGCTTATCTGGGATGAAAGCGTGCTTGAAAACCGTTACATAAAAGAAACGGCAGCCGCTTTTGCGGATATTTTAACGGTAAAAACCTTTGCCTGGTCCAACCCGGAAATGTTTCAGTTATATGAAATTTACAATGAAACCAAAAACGAAAATTATGAACTGGTTATCGCCGTCGGCGGCGGCAGCGTGCTTGATGTAGGCAAATCGCTGTGCTGCCTGTATGCCAAACCGGTGGATTCGCTGGAAGCCATGCGCAATATGATTGCCGCAAAAACTTACAGCAAACCGCAGTGCAAATGGATTGGTATTCCGACAACGGCGGGCACCGGCAGCGAAGTAACCTGCTGGGCTACTGTATGGGATTCCGAGCATAACAAAAAATATTCTGTCGATACGCAGGATAACTACGCTTATGCAGCCGTTATCGACCCTGTGCTGGCATCTTCCATGCCGGTTAAACTGGCAGTATCTTCCGCGCTGGACGCGGTATGCCATGCTGCTGAAAGTTACTGGGCCAAGGCAAACAACACCGTGTCGCGCGCTGCTGCACTTGCTGCCATTAAAATTATTATGGAAAATATCGACTGGCTTTTGTGCGGCAAGGAAGAAGCACATGACGCTATGGCGCAGGGGAGCATGCTGGCAGGGCTGGCCTTCAGCAATACGCGCACCACGGCCTGCCATTCCATCTCTTACCCGCTGACAATGAAATACCATATTCCGCACGGCGTTGCGGTAAGTATGCTGCTGGCGCCGGTAATGCGCTTAAACCAGCCGTATATTAAAAACAGAAAAGAACTGTTCAATGCTTTTGGCGTTGAAAGTGTGAGTGAACTTTCGGAAAAAGTTACCGCTATTCTTGAAAAATCCGGCAGCCCGGCCAAATTAAGCCAGTGGGGCGCCAAAGAAAGCGATTTTGAGGAGCTTGTTGCCCACAGCATGACCAAAGGGCGTGCCGATAATAATCCGGCGGAACTTACTGCCGTTAATGTTGAAGAAATTTTAAGAAGCGTATTTTAACAAGGGGGATTAAATTATGAAAAAGAGTATCGCATGTGTTTTATTATCTGCCATGGTAGCTTTTGGCAGCTTTGCAGCAGGCTGCGGCGGCAACAGCCAGCAGGCCGAAAAGAAAACTTTTACCATCGCTTATGCGCCGAATGAATCTACAACTGACAGCACTGACGCAAGAAGCACTCTTGCCAAAGACCTTGGCAAAGTAATTAACATGGATGTTAAAGAAATACAGGCAAGCGATTATACCGCTATTATTGAAGCACTGCGCACCGGCAAGGCCGATATGGCATATATGGGCGCTTTGGCAGTTGCCATGGGTGCGGAACGAGCAGGCGTAACGCCGATTGTTATGAAAGCTCCTAATGGCGATAAAGCACAGGCCGTTTAACATTCCGTATTCATTACCCAAAAGAATAACAGCGAAATTAACAGCATTAAAGATTTTAAAGGCAAAACCATTGCTTTTGTAGACCCGGATTCCACTTCCGGCAATCTCGTGCCGACTTCCGAAATTATGAAAGCATTCCCGGATTTACATTTAACCAATGAAAAAATTCATACCAACGGCGAATTTTTTGAAGCCGTAAGTTTCTCCGGCAAACATCAGGCAGGCCTGCAGGCTGTAATTAAGGGCGATGTGGACATTGTGCCTATTTCCGACCAGATTATGGCAAGCGAATTTAAAAACGGCAACGCCGACGAAAACGCCGTTAAGGTTGTGCATTCTTCGGCAGCCATTCCGGCAGAAGCTATGGTTGTAAGCAAAACCGTTAATGAAGATTTGAAGAAAACTTTAACCAAATTCCTGGTTGAATACAACAATAAAGATTATTTTGACAAGGTAATCAAAAAAGCCGATGCCCGTTTTGTGGAATGCAGCATGGAAGATTACCAGCCGATTGTAGAACTGAACAAAAATATTAATACTCATTAATAGGTTTTAGCCTGATGGCGGGAGAATGTTTTATGGAACCTGTTTTGAAATTTGTAAATGTAAATAAATACTATAATAATAACGTGCATGCGCTGCATAATATTTCTCTGGAAATTGCCGCAGGGGAGTTTGTATCGGTAATTGGCCCCAGCGGCAGCGGCAAAAGCACATTGCTGCGCACGGTAAACAGGCTGATTGATGTTTCGGACGGCGAAATATGCTTGGACGGCGAAGATATTACCGGTATCGGCGGCAAAAAGCTGCGTGCAGTACGCCGCAAGGTTGGCATGATTTTTCAGAACTATAACCTTGTATACCGTCTTTCTGTACTGCAAAACGTGCTGCATGGTTATTTAGGTTATCTTGACGGCATTAAAGGCATTTTGGGCATTTACCCGGAAGAAGAAAAGCTGCGTGCCATCGGCCTGCTTGAAGAAATGGGGCTGGGCGCATTCTGCTATAACCGTGCGGCCGATTTATCCGGCGGGCAGAAACAGCGCGTGGGTATTGCCCGGGCAATTATGCAGCGCCCCAAAATCATGCTGGCCGATGAACCGATTGCCTCTCTTGACCCTTCCAGCGCCAAAAACATCATGGATATTCTGGCAGGGCTTGTTAAAGAGCGGCAGATAACCTGTATTGTAAATTTACATCAGCTTGAGGTTGCCAAAAAATATTCTACCCGCATTATCGGTTTATCCAAAGGCACTATTGTGTTTGACGGAAAACCGGAAGAATTAACGGACGAGGTTGTGGAAAAAATATACGGCACAAGCAGTGCCAATTTAATTGGAGGGGCAGAAAGTGAAGAACAGCATATCAGTTATGCCGCCTGCTGAAAAAAGAATATATAATATCTTTTTTGTGGTAATTGTGCTGCTGTACGCTGTATGCAGCTTCTTTACGGAGTTTTCGCCGCTGGCGGTGCTAGCCAGTCTTGACCAGTTCTGGCTGTTTTTGTCGGAGGATTTTTTTCCGCCACAGTTTCCTACCGATATAAGAATGTACAATATTCTGGACAGCGTGGGCGTAACCATTGCCATGGCAATTTCTTCAACCACTATTGCCGGAATACTGGCGTTTTTTACGGCGCTTTTTGCGAGCGAACTGGTATCGCCGTTTCCCAAATGCGCCAAATTTGTGCGCGGCTTTGCTACCTTTTTGCGCAATATACCGGCGCTTGTCTGGGCATTTATACTGTTTTCCTCACTCGGCATAGGCACGGGCGTTGGTTTTGCGGCGCTTTTAATAACCAGCTTTGCCTTTATGGTAAGGGCGTTTACAGAAACAATGGAAGATATTTCGGTAGACTGCCTTGAAAGTCTGGAAGCGGTCGGCGCAGGTTTCTGGCAGCGCGTGGCGCACGGCATTGTACCTTCGTGCATCAGCGGTTTTCTGGCGTGGTTTTTGTACTGCATCGAGGTTAACGTCAGGGCGTCAACCATTGTAGGCATGGTTGGCGGCGGCGGTGTCGGCATGGTGCTGTTTTCGTACATCAAATCGTTTAATTACCATATGGCCTTTACCGTTATTTTAATTATAGCGGCGGTTGTAATTTTGGTTGACAGAATTACCGGCAAAATAAGAAAGGAACTGGAACAATGAAAGAGCCACTGGCGCAAAGCACTGTTGCTGTCCGTTATGGGTTTAACCATAAAATTAAAACAGAATGTGCTTACCAAAATAAAGCCATACCCGTATTTTTAGGCAGCACAGCCGCATTGTGCGTGCTCAGCCTTTTATATCTTGATGTTGACTGGATAAAACTTGCCGGCCGTGTGCCGGATATGGGCAGTATATTTTACCGCCTGGCACAGTTCGACTTTAAATATATGGATTTAATTGCCGCGGCGATGTGGGAAACGCTTTCCATTACGGTGCTTTCTACATTGTACAGTGTTATTTTAGGTTTGTTTTTTGGCATGTTTGCGGCAGAAAATATTTTCCGTATGCGCTGGCTGTCGGTACTGGTGCAGTCATGGTTTACCTTTTTGCGTGCCGTGCCGACGCCGGTATGGGTGCTTTTAATGATGGTATGCCTCGGTATGGGGCCTGCTGCCGGTATTGCCGGTTTGTGCGTGCATACAACGGCGTTTTTTACCCGTGCTTTCGCGCAGAGCTTTGAAAGCATTCCGCAGGAAACTATCGAAGCGCTGGAAGCAACAGGCGTTGGCAGAATAGGCGTATTCTTCAACGCCGTGCTGCCTGCGGCACTTTCGCAGCTGGTAGCGTGGATTGCCATGCGCTTTGAAATAAACTTTTCGGAATGTGCCATTTTGGGCATGATTGGCGCGGGCGGCATTGGTTTTATCATTGCGCGCAGCATACAGGGTTATGAATACGGCACGGCAGGCGTGGCAATTGTGCTGGTGTTTGCCTTTGCCTATTCCATTGAAAGACTGTTCATTTTCATTAAAAATAAAATCCGTTGATTTGCTTTAATTTTAAACCCGCGGGCACAGCCCTGCGGGTAATTTTTTTGCTTTTTGCCGCCAGTTATTGTACAATATTAAGATAGTGAAATGTAAAACCTAAGGAGCGATAAATGTGAGTACAAATTTAGAAGTAGGTATTGTAGGCCTGCCTAACGTAGGCAAAAGCACGCTGTTTAATGCTATTACCAAAGCAGGGGCAGAAGCTGCCAACTATCCTTTCTGCACCATAGAACCGAACGTGGGAGTTGTAGATGTGCCTGATGCGCGCCTTAAAGTGCTGGGCGAAATGTTCAAATCCAAAAAAATCGTGCCTGCCGCCATGCGCTTTGTCGATATCGCAGGGCTTGTAAAAGGCGCGTCCAAAGGCGAAGGCCTCGGCAATAAATTCCTTGCACACATCCGCGAGGTTGACGCCGTTGCGCAGGTTGTGCGCTGCTTTGAAGACGGCAATATTACGCACGTGGAAGGCAGCATTAACCCGCTGCGCGATATTGAAATCATTAATACCGAATTGTGCCTTGCCGATATGGAAACCGTGGAAAAACGCCAGGAACGCCTTGTTAAGTTGTTAAAAACCGGCGATAAAAAAGTGCCGGTGGAAAAAGCTGTTCTTGATAAGGTTATGGAAGGCCTTGGCGAAGCCGTTCCGGCACGCCGCCTTGGCTTAACCGATGAAGAAAAGGAATTTTTGACAGAGCTGCACCTTTTAACCATGAAACCGGTGCTGTATGTTGCCAATGTTGCCGAAGATGAAGTGGCAGCGCCGGAAAACAACCCGCATGTGCAGGCTGTTATGAAATATGCCGAAGAAGAAGGTGCCGAAACGATTGTTGTTTCCGCCAAAATGGAATCGGAAATTGCCGAACTTCCGGAGGATGAAGCCAAGGAATTTTTGGAAATGGCAGGGCTTGAAGAAGCAGGCCTTGACCGCCTGATTAAAGCCGGTTTTAAACTTTTGGGCCTGATGACCTATTTAACCGCCGGTGAAACCGAAAGCCGTGCCTGGACCATTAAACGCGGTACCAAAGCACCGCAGGCAGCCGGTAAAATTCACAGCGATTTTGAACGCGGCTTTATTCGTGCCGAAATTGTATCTTATGATGACCTTGTAGCCTGCGGCAGCAAAGCGGCAGCGCGCGATAAAGGCCTTGTACGCCTTGAAGGCAAGGATTATGTAATGCAGGACGGCGACGTTGTAGAATTCCGTTTCAACGTATAATTAAAAATTTGCTGTTTACAGCATAAAGCAGACAGTGTTTAAAGCACTGCCTGCTTTTTTTTGCGGCTTTTTACGGCAATATTTTTGTTCCCGGTTAACATCATTAAGAAAATATTTTGTTTAAGTTAGTAATGTAAAACTTGGGAAAAGGAGGGTTAAAAGGCGGTAAATACGCTTGCAGGGCGCAAAATGGCTGGTTAAAATAGGAAAAAGACGCAAATAAAAGCAGTTTAAATATGTTATGGAGGAATAAAAAATGCTGCAATTAAAAAATATCCGCAAATCGTATGACAGCAAAGTCATTCTCGACAGTATTTCGCTGGATATTAATGACGGCGAGATAGTTTCTATTCTGGGGCCTTCCGGCAGCGGCAAAACAACGCTTTTGAACGCGATTTTGGGGCTTACTGAAATTGACGGCGGGCAGATTATTTTTGACGGCAAAGACTTAACCAACGTGCCGATGAAAGACCGCGGCTTTAACATTGTATTTCAGGATTATGCATTGTTTCCGAACTTGAATGCCTATGAAAATATCGTTTATGGCCTGCGCAACAAACCGGGCATTTCCAGTGCGGAAGAAGTACAGGAACTTATCAGCCTGCTGGGCTTAAAAGAGCATTTAAACAAGCGTATCGACCAGCTGAGCGGCGGGCAGAAGCAAAGGGTTGCCCTGGCACGCACGCTGGTTATGAAACCGAAAATCCTGCTTTTGGACGAGCCTTTAAGCGCGCTGGACGGCGTTATTAAAGAATCCATCAAAGAGCGTATTCAGCTTATAGCCAAGCAGTATCATTTAACCACCATCATTGTTACGCATGACCCGGAAGAAGCGCTGACACTTTCCGACAAGGTGCTGATTATCAACGAGGGGCAGATTTCCCAGTTCGACCAGCCGCATGTAATTGTTACCCAGCCGCGCACCCAGTTTGTGGAAAAATTTATTTTGTCGCAGCTGCGCATTAAGCGCGATAACATTTTCCGTCTGTTTGGTGAACCTTGTGCTTTTGCCGGAGTTGCAAGATGAACAGAAAAAGTTTTGAATTAAAATTTTGTTTTTTGTTTGTAAGCATTGCGTTTGCTTTCTTTTTGGGGCTGCCGCTGGCAAACCTGGCATACAAATCCTTACAGACAGGCAGCGGCACAGGCCTTGGCAATTATGCAGCAATTTTAACTGATGATGCCTTTTTAACGGCGTTCCGCAACAGTTTTGCAATCTCCGCACTGGAAGCTGCCATTACCACGGTTGCGGCGTTTATACTGGCTTACGGGCTGCATTTAACGCGTATACCGGGCAAAATAAAAGAAGGCTTGCAGCTTGTGGTTATGATGCCGATGTTCCTGCCTTCCATTACCTACGGCTTTGCCGTTATTTACTCTTTCGGCAAGCAGGGGCTGATAACAAAACTTGTCGGTGAGCAGCTGTTTCCGATTTACGGCTTCTGGGGGCTTTTGATTTCGTTTATTGTTTATACCCTGCCGCCGGCGTTTCTGGTGCTGTATAACGCGTTCTTTTATATCGACAAGAACTTTATTACGGTATCTAAAATTATGGGCGACAGCCCGCTGCGCACTTTGTGGATGACGAGTGTGCGCCCGCTTTTGGGCAGCCTGATGGCGGCGTTCATTTTATCGTTTTTCCTCAGCTTTACGGATTTCGGTATTCCGGTATCCATCGGCGGCGAATACAATATGATTGCCGTTGAGCTGTATATGAAAATGATGGGCGCCCTGCCTGATTTTGAACGCGGCAGCGTTATAGCAATGGCAATGCTGGTGCCTTCCGTTATCAGCGTTATGCTGCTCCGCTATATGGAAAAATTCAATTTCCGCTATAACAAAATTAGCCGCTATGAAGTACAGCGTTCCTTTATGCGCGACGGCGCTTTCGGATTGTTTTTTGCAGCGGTTGCACTGCTGTTTGTTTCGGTTTTTGCCATTATGTTCATCGTGCCGTTTGTAAAAAGCTGGCCGTACCAGCCGGTGTTTACGCTTGATACCTTAAAACGCGTGCTCAGCGATAATTCGCTGGTGGATGTTTATGTAAACTCCTTAATGGTGGCGGGCATTACGGCGGTGGCAGGAACGGTGCTGTGCTACGCGGCAGCCATGGTTAATGCGCGCAGCGACCTTAACAAATACTGCAAAATTATTATGGACGTTATTGCCATGGTAACCAATACGGTGCCGGGCATGGTGCTTGGCGTTGCCTTCATCTTTATCTTTTCGGGCACGCCGCTGCAAAGCACGTTTGCAATTTTAATAATTGCCAACATCCTGCACTTTTTCACCACGCCGTATTTGATGATTAAATCTTCGCTTTCCAAAATGAATGAATCGTGGGAAACCACAGGCCTTTTAATGGGCGATACCTGGCTTAAAACGGTAATTAAAGTAGTAATACCCAATTCAAGGGCAACCATTTGCCAGATGCTGAGCTACTTTTTCGTTAACGCCATGGTAACCATCAGCGCCATTGTTTTTCTGGCAGGTGCGCGGACAATGGTTATTACCACCAAAATTAAGGAGCTGCAATATTTTGAAAAATTTGACGCAGTGTTTGTATTGTCGCTCCTGATTTTCTTTACCAACGTGGTGGCTAAAACCTTTTTCGACAAACTTGCTGAACAGGAGGAAATTCCTCTTTATAAAAAAATTAAAAATTTATTCAAAGCAAAGGAGAATCCCAATGAAAAATTTTGCTAAGTTGTTAACCACAGCACTGATGATTGGCTGCCTGGCAGCAGGTATCGCCGGATGCGGCGGCAGTGAAGGCGGCAAGGACGCAGCCGCAGTAAAACAAACCGTAATTTACACCAATTCCGATGAAGAAGCGCAGACAGCAATGAAAAACGCGCTTGATAAAAACGGTTTTGAAGGAAAATACATCATGCAGTCTTTTGGTACTTCTGAACTTGGCGGTAAGCTTGCTGCCGAAGGCAAAAACATTGAAGCCAATGTTGTAACTATGACCAGCTATTATTTAGACAGTGACCAGAAACAGCACCCGATGTTCCTTGAAATTAAAGATGCAGCCAAACCGCTGGCAGAACACCCCAACTTTTATGTGCCTGTGCTTGGCAACTGCGGCGCACTGTTTGTAAACACCGAAGAACTTAAAAAAGCCAATCTGCCGATGCCGAAAGCCATTAAAGATTTGGCAGACCCGATGTATAAAGGCCATATTTCCGTACCTGATATTACCGGTTCTTCCACCGCATGGCTGATGACCCAGGCTGTGCTTAACGAATACGGCGACGAAGAAGGCGCCAGAATCATGAAACAAATCGAAGCCAACGCTATGCCGCATCTGGAAAAATCCGGCTCCGGCCCGCTGAAAAAAATCCGTGCCGGTGAAGTTGCAGTAGGCTTCGGCCTGCGCCATCAGGCTGTTGCCGATAAAGCCAAAGGCCTGCCGGTTGATTATGTAGACCCTGTTGAAGGCAACTTTATGCTGACTGAATCCGTTGCTGTTATTGATAAAAATGCTGCCGAAAACGAACAGGCTAAAAAAATTGCCGAATGCATTCTTAAAAATGCCCGTCCGGAACTTTTGAAAATTTACCCGGTAGCATTGTTTGAAGGCGAAAAGGTTGACGATGCCAATAAACCGGCTAACCCGAAAGTTTACAAAGAGCCTTTAACCGTAGAACTTTTGCAAAAACATCAGGACCTTATCAAAAAATAAATCAGGTGACATAAATGGATAAAAATACTTATAAACTTTTAACTCCCGGCCCTTTAACGACTACGGAAACCGTTAAGGAAGCCATGCAGATTGACCGCTGCACCTGGGATGAAGATTATAAAAGCATGACGCAGGAAATACGCACCGGCCTTTTAAAACTTGCCCATGCGGATAACGGCGATTACACTACGGTGCTGATGCAGGGCAGTGGAACCTTTGGCGTTGAAAGCGTGCTTTCCGGCGTAATTTCCAGTACGGATAAAGTGCTGGTTTTGCAAAACGGCGCATACAGCAAACGCATGGTGGAAATGTGCGATTACCACGGCATTAAGTACGTGGTTTACGAAGAAGATTATGCGCACGTGCCAAACCCGGCCATTGTGGAGGATGTTTTAAAATCCGATGGGAACATTACCCATATTTCCATGGTACACAGCGAAACCACCAGCGGCCTTTTAAATGACATTGCAGCCATTGGCGAACTTGCAAAAAAATATAACAAAAAATTTATTGTAGACGCTATGAGCAGCTTTGGCGGCGTGGATATTAACGTGCCGGAGCTTGGCATTACCTATCTTGTAAGCAGCGCCAACAAATGCATTCAGGGCGTGCCGGGCTTCAGCTTTATTATAGCCAAAGTCAGCGATTTAAAACAAACCAAAGGCATTGCCCGCAGCCTTTCGCTTGATTTATATGCCCAGTGGGAAACTATGGAAAAAGACGGCGGCAAATGGCGTTTTACTTCTCCTACCCATGTTGTGGCGGCTTTCAGCCAGGCGCTTAAAGAATTGGCAGCAGAAGGCGGCATTACCGCAAGGAATGCACGCTATACCGCAACCAACAGGGCTTTACGCAAAGGCATGGAAGAACTGGGTTTTAAAGCTTATATCGACGAAGCACATCAGGGGCCGATTATTACAACCTTCTTCTATCCCGAAAACTGCAAATTCACCTTTGAAAAAATGTACGCTTATTTAAAAGACCACGGCTATGTAATTTACCCGGGCAAACTTACCGATGCGGAAACCTTCCGTTTGGGCAATATCGGCGAAATTTACATGGATGATGTGGAAAAAATCCTCGGTATTTTTAAGGATTTTGTAAGCGCTGAGAATTAAGAATAAGTGAATTCACAAAAGCCGGAGGCATTTGCTTCCGGCTTTTGTGCTGTATTGGGCAACTGTTGCAGATTTTAATTTTGCTGTTATAACAGGTGCTTTTAAAGAGTTGTACGGCATGGATATTCTGCTATGTGCTGCAATTAGTTTTCTGTTTTTTTATGGCAGCACATAATAAAAACACCCGCGCTTTAACAGCACGGGTGTTAATTTTTGTAAGGCTTTAAGGCTTATTACAGAGCGGCAGGAATTTCGCCGTCATCGGAAAGCTTGCCTTTAAGGTCGTGGTCAACCATTGCACATACGCAAGCATCGGACCATACGTTTTCAGCGGTTTCGATCATGTCGATAATGGTGTAAATCGGAAGAATAATACCCATTAAGCCAATCGGTGCGCCAATGCCTGCCATCAGAGAGAGGGTTAGGAAGTAGCAGCCCATCGGTACGCCTGCGTTGCCTACTGCAGCAAGAACTGCAATGCATACCCAGGTCAGCATGGTGGTCATAGTCATTTCAAAACCGGCATTCTGCATAATGAACAGAGAAGTTACCAGAATGAAAGCTGCGCAGCCGTTCATGTTGATGGTGGTGCAGATAGGCAGTACGAAGCGGGAAACTTTCGGGTTGCATTTCAGGTTCTGTTCGGAGCATGCCAGGGTTACAGGCAGGGTGCCGGCAGAGCTCTTGGTAAAGAGTGCAACAGCGATTGCCTGGCCCATCTGGCGCATAACGTAAATCGGGTTAAGGCCGCGGATTACGAGGATAATCGGCAGAACGATGAAGAACTGAATAGCGTTGCCGAGCATTACAACTGCGGTGTATTTGCCCAGTGCGCCAACAATTACGCCTGCTTCAATCTGTGCGGAAAGCTGGCCTGCGAAAGCAACGATACCAATCGGCAGAACATAAAGGATAGCACGGATAAGGGTGAATGCCAGTTCCTGAACGCCCTGAATGATTTTAAGGAGTGCTTCGCGGTTTTCGGTTTTCGGCATGAAAGCCAGTGCCAGACCAACGGCAGCAGCGATAAGCATAACGGAAAGTACGTTGCCGGAAAGGAACGGAGCCAGTACGTTGTTAGGAATAACGCCGAGAATGTGGTCATAGTAGCTGAGTGCTGCTACGCTCTGGCCTTTAACAACGTCGGAGCCTGCGTTAACAATTTCTGCCGGCAGGTTATCCGGGGCAATGTACAGGTACAGGCCAAGGCCGATGAAGGCGGCTAAAAATGTAGTAAGTAAGGTATACACAACAGCGTGTGCAAAAATAATACCGGTTTCTTTGTTGCCGCCAAGAGCTGCCAGCGTGGTGATAACCGCCAGCGCGATAGTAGGAACTGCAATGAACTGGAACAGGCGGGTAAATACGGTTGCTACGAAATTAAAGAATTCGTTCAGCGCCGGAATGCCCATCCAGCCTAAAACAGCGCCGAGAATCAGTGCCGCAAACCACAAAACAAACTGGCTGTTATTGGATTTAGCCTTGGTTTCACGGATGATGGAATCGGCTGTTTCCTTCACATCAACTTTCTTCTTTTCGTCAGTCATGTGAGATACCTCTTTTCTTTTTTATTTTGCAAAGTAATGATGAAGCCATGCCGTTACTTCGCTTTATAAAATTAATTATACCATATAATGCCATAATAGCAAGGAAAAAGTATACACTAATTCAATAATGCTATGCTTTTTGTAAAAAAATATTTAAAAATTCAGATAATACCCGAAGTAAATTTACAAAAGAACTGCGGGCAGCAGGCGGTAAATTTCTTATTTAATATGTTATAATTAAATTATCTTACAAATGAGGTGAAAGCAATGATAAAATTTTTGTTAAGCCTTACGGCTGTTTTTACTTTGATGCTTTTTAATGCGGCGTGCGTTATGGCGGCGGAATTCGGGCCGGGGCAGCGCACAATCGAGCTTTTGGGCGGCGCTTTAAACAGCGATAAACATCCGGTGCATCTTGTTGTTGAACAGACCATTGATATGAAAGAAGTGCTTGAGCCCGATGCCTACGCCAAGCTGACGGCGGCGCAGAAAGTGCATTACATCCGCACGGAATATAATGAAATGAACGGCATTAATGCCGAACGCAGCGTAACAACGGACGGCGAGGGCAAAGTTGTACGAGATTACTGCAGCTTCGCTAAAGGCGGGCGCTGGTATTTTATAGATTACGTTAATAAAACTTATGATGAACTTCCGGCCTTGCCGGGAATGAGCCTGCCATTTGCGGAAACTTTGGTAAGCTGGTTTAACGAACGCCCGCAGAGCGGCAACGATAGCCTTACGGGCTATGATTATGACCAGATGACGCAGGGCGAACGCGTAATGTTCTTTTACTTTGCCAAAGGCACTGCCGACTGGAAAGGCTACGAAGTTAATACCCTGCCGCGCTTTACCGTGGTGGAAATGAGCGAAACGGTAGATGCTGAAACCGCCTTTGCACTGCCGCCTGCCGGTTTTACCAAAAAGGCCAACGAGCAAATGCGTAATTACGCCAACAGGCTGATGCAAAACAGGTAACGGAGCGGTGATTATGAAAAAGTTTTTATCTGTGCTGGCAGTTGTGTGCTTAATGCTTTTGGCGCTTTCTTCCGCGGCCTTTGCGGATGAAATAGAAGATGTGGAAGCAGGCAACGCGTATATTCCGGAAGATACGGTTATAAATTTAATACTGCTTGATAAACTTGACAGCAACGTTAATAAAAAAGGCGATACCGTTAATTTTGAACTGAAGGATGACCTTGCGGTAGAAAATATAGTTATCGTGCCGAAAGGGACAAAGTTCAGCGGTGTTATACGCAAGGCGCATGGCAGCCGCATTTTTAACCAGAGCGCTGTTATACGCATTAAGCTTGATGATGTGCTGCTTGCCAACGGCAAATCCGTCAGCTTTAAGCAGGATGTAAAAATTAAAGGCGGCATTAATTACGCCAACATGGCGGTAGGCACGGCAATAGGTTTTGTGGTGCCGTTTTCGGGAATGTTTTTTAAAGGCCGGGAAATCGACTGCCCGCCCGGCACAATAATAGATTACAAGCTGAATGACAATGTTGATTTGGGACTTACCAAAATGGATCTGGTGCAGATGAAAAGCCGTGAACGTGCGCAGAATACGGCGGCTTAAAGAAAACAGGCAGAAGCATGCTGATAACCGGTAAAGCTGCTGCCTGTTTATTTTTATTGTAAAATTAATTGCTGAACGCTCAAAGCGTTAGTTACTGAAAAATAAAAAATCCTGCTTTTTTAAGCAGGATTTTTTGGTTTATGGTGCCTCAGCACAGAATCGAACTGTGGACACAAGGATT
>ULQC01055630.1_pt1 | contig 27981 bp, 19 predicted proteins | sample 1954091 | NCBI WGS metagenome assembly ULQC01 (sample SAMEA4835645, study PRJEB28245) | human gut metagenome | biome: gut microbiome; material: fecal sample | place: Denmark | collected 2008
TGGCGGCAATAGTGGTTGATTACGTAATTCACCGGGCTTATGTCGAAAGCGATACGTTTGCCGTCTTGCTCGAACGAGATATTGGAAAATCCTCCGATGTTCAGGCAGTAGTCATAGTCGGCGAAGAGCAGGCGGTCGCCGATGGGTACGAGCGGAGCGCCTTGCCCGCCCAGCATGATGTCCAGCCTGCGGAAGTCGGACACCGTGGGAATACGGGTTTCGGTGGCAATGGCCGCACCGTCTCCAATCTGGTACATGATTTTCCTTTGCGGTTCGTGGAAGATGGTATGCCCGTGCGATGCGATGATGTCCGGCCGTACGCCGAACTCCTGCATGAACTCGTTGACGCGCTTCCCGAGAAATGAGCCATAGGCGCTGTGAAAGGTGATGAATTCAAGCGCGCTCATATTTTGCGCACCTGTACCCAGTTTGTATTTCAGTTCTTTCGGATAGCCGTAACCTTTGGCGCAGTCGATGTGAAATGACCATTTGCCCGCTTTGCGGCGGAAGGTACAACAGCAAACGTCCAGCCCGTCGAGCGACGTGCCGGACATAAGACCGATAGCTTGTATCTGAAAGTCGTCCATATCAATAGTTCAGATGAAATTCAACAACTGCTTCAATGCCTTTGCGCAGAATATCCAACGGGATATTTTCGTTGGGAGAGTGAATGGCGTTGGATTCCAGACCGAAGCCCATCAGTATGGTTTTAATTCCCAATACCTGCTCGAATGTGGAGATGATAGGAATACTGCCGCCGCGACGTACTGCCAACGGTTTCTTGCCGAAAGCTTTGGTGAAGCCTTTCTCCGCCGCCTGGTATGCGGGGAGCGTGATGGGGCATACATAGCCTTGTCCGCCATGCATGGGAGTGACTTTTACCTGTACGGTGTCGGGAGCGATAGCCATGATATAATCGGCAAACAGTTGCGAAATCTTATGGTGATCCTGATGCGGAACCAGCCGGCACGATACTTTGGCATAGGCTTTGGAAGGGAGTACGGTTTTGGAACCTTCGCCCGTATAGCCGCCCCAGATGCCGCATACATCGAAAGACGGACGGCAACTGTTACGCTCCAGCGTGCTGTACCCTTTTTCTCCGAAAAGGGCGTTTACGCCGATGGCTTTTTTGTATTTCTCCTCGTCGAACGGGATGCGCGCTATCATTTCACGTTCTGCCTGCGGTACTTCTTCCACATCATCGTAGAAGCCGGGAACGGTGATGCGTCCGTCGGCGTCCGTTACTTTGCTTATCATCCGGCAAAGTACGTTGATGGGATTGGCTACCGCACCGCCGAAGTGTCCGGAGTGCAGGTCGCGGTTCGGGCCGGTCACTTCTATTTCCCAATAGGCAAGTCCGCGCAGGCCGGTAGTCAGTGAGGGGAGGTCTGCGCCCAGCATGCTGGTGTCGGAAACGAGGATTACATCGGCTTTCAACAGCTCTTTATGCTCTTGGCAGAAGCCCTCGAGGCTGGGTGAACCAATCTCTTCCTCTCCTTCAAAGATAAACTTTACGTTGTGTGTCAGCAGGTTGTTCCTTACCAGATATTCAAACGCTTTTACCTGAATGAAAGACTGTCCTTTATCATCGTCCGCGCCACGTGCCCAGATATGGCCGTCACGTACTTCCGGTTCAAAGGGGTTGCTTTTCCAAAGCTCCAGCGGTTCGGCGGGCATCACGTCGTAATGTGCGTATATTAATACTGTTTTAGCTTCCGGGTCTACAATCTTCTGTCCGAATACGATAGGATTGCCCGCAGAAGGCATTACCAACGCTTCGTCCGCGCCCGCTGCGAGCAGCAGTTGGGCCCAACGTTCTGCGCATGCCAGCATATCGTCGTGATGTTCGGGTTTGGCACTGATACTGGGAATACGGATAAGGCTGAACAGGTCTTCCAACATCCTGGACTCGTTCTCTGCAATATATTTCTTTATTTCCATATAATGTAAAGCGGTATTTATTATAATTGCGTAGTACGGTCAATCAAGTAGAAATCGAGCAGGGTCATGGCGGCCATGGCTTCTACGATAGGCACGGCACGGGGCAGTACACAGGGGTCGTGGCGTCCGCGGGCTTTGAGTGTGGTGTCTATGCCGTTCATATTTACGGTATGCTGCTCCATGAGTACGGTGGCCACAGGTTTGAAAGCTACGCGGAAGTAGATGTCCTGTCCGTTACTGATGCCGCCTTGAATACCGCCGGAGTGGTTGGTATGCGTTTCGATGCGTCCGTTGTTATTAAAGAACACGTCGTTTTGTTCGGAACCTTTCATCTTCAAGCCCTTGAATCCTTCGCCGTATTCAAATGCTTTTGCGGCATTGATACTGAGCATGCCGGCAGCAAGGGCTGATTGCAGTTTACCATAAATGGGTTGTCCCAGTCCGATGGGGCATCCTTTGATTACGCAAGTCACCACGCCGCCAATGGTATCGCCTTCGCCCTTTATCTTGAAGATAAGCTCTTCCATTTCTTTCGCTTTCTCCGGGTCGGGGCAGCGTACCGGATTGGTTTCAATCAGGTCGAGATCGTAAGCGGTATAGTTTTCTTCCAGCTTGATGGGGCCTACCTGTGAAGTATATGCTGTGATGCGGATGCCAAGCTGTTTCAAAGCCAACTTGGCCAAAGCTCCCGCTACAACACGCGAAATGGTTTCGCGCGCCGATGAACGTCCGCCGCCACGGTGGTCGCGTATTCCGTATTTTACATTATATGTATAGTCGGCGTGCGAGGGACGGTATACTTCTTTCAGATTGTTATAATCGTTAGAGTGCTGGTTCTCGTTCCATACGATGAATCCGATGGGACATCCGGTAGATTTACCTTCGAAAATGCCGGAAAGGAATTCTACTTTATCAGATTCTTTTCGTGAGGTAGTGATACGTGATTGTCCCGGACGGCGACGGTCGAGCTCCGATTGCACGAAGTCCATATCGATGGTAATTCCTGCGGGGAATCCATCTATTACGCCGCCTATGCCTTTACCATGTGATTCTCCGAAACTGGTAAGACGGAGAATATTGCCGAATGAGTTGAACATATCAATTGCTTTAAGAGTTTATAATGAGGTTAATGCGCCAATTTGCCTTGCTATAAGAGGCTTTGACTTTTTAAAGGTAACAATTTTTTTTGTAAAACGTTTCAAAAATGACAATAAATCTTTTATTTCCGGGCTTTTGGTTACGCCGATTATCGGTTCAAAGCATGGATTCCGCCTTAAAATACATAGAAGTATTTAAGAATGTGAAGAAACTTTATAATTGTTCCTATCTGAAAAAAGGAACATCTATTTTATAGAAAAGACCTTGTTTAAAGGTTTTAAAAACTGTTATTTTGTGCCCTTGATAAAAAAGAGAGTATTATGTATCCCCTAACTATATGGGGAATTTATTAACTAAACAAGTACTTAGTATGAAGAAAAATTTGTTTTATTTATTTGCATTGATCTGTTCAATGAGTTTGTTTACTGCTTGTAGCGACGATGATGACGCACCGGATTACTCTAAAGTCATCGAAAGCGAAATAGCAGGTGATTATAAAGGATCCCTTACTGTGACAGTAGAGGGAACTACGATGCCCTCCGAGCCCCAAAAGATTAAGATTGAAAAGGCAAGTCCTTCCGCTATAAATCTTTCTTTGGCTGATTTTAGCTTTATGGGAATTGCTATCGGAGATGTGGAATTGAAGAATTGCGCTTTGTCTCAAAATGGTGATACTTATACATTTACCGGTACTCAGGAATTAAAGGTTGATGCCTTGTCTTGTACAATTAATGCCAAAGGTACCGTTACAAACGGTGCTGTAAAGGTTGATATGGATATTGATGCTACTGTAGGCGGTTTGAAGCAGAGTGTAAAAGTTGTATACGAAGGTACTCGCTTGACAGGTTCTGAAAGCAGTGAGGCTAAGATTAAAACTTTCTCTTTTGATATGTCTAATGAAGCAAATGCGATTGTTATTGAACAACCTGTCATTAATGATGATAATACAATTACATTTAGAGTAGATGAGGCTGCGGTAGAAGCTGATGCGAATGTATTGAAAACTTTAGTTCCTACTTTCATTGTTTCTGATAAAGCAACTGCTTCTGTTGAAAGTGGTAAGGCTATGAATCTTTCACAGGATGTAACTATTACTGTAACGGCAGAAGATGGAACGATAGCAACGTATATTGTAAAGACTCCTATAAAAGTAAAAACAGCTGCTTTGGAATTTGATTTTGAGGCTTGGGAGTCAGTAGCAGCGAGCTTCATTAATTATGCTTATGATAAACCTAAACCCACAGATGTTTTGGCTACCAGCTCAGAAGGTGCTGCTATGATGAAATTAATGGTTGCAGGTTTGACAGAAATGCCTGTTGCTAAGGTTACCGATGCATTTTCTGGAAATTATGGAGCTAAATTGATAACTTTAGATACAAGTGAACACACAAGTACATTAGTACCAGCTTTGACATCAGGCTCTTTATTTACTGGTAGTTTTGATTTAGATTTATCTAGCGAAGATATTGATCGTCTTGCAGCAACTAAGTTTGGAGTAGCTTATGACAAGAAACCTTTATTATTTAAAGGGTGGTATAAATATACTGCTGGTGAAAAGTATATTAATGGTGAAGGAGTTACCAAGCCGGAAGACGTAGTAATTGAAGAGGGAAAAGTAGATGAATGTTCTATTATGGCTGTTTTATACGAGACGGAAAACGATGAGAAAGGTAATAATATATCTTTGACCGGTCATGATATTAATAACTCTCCTCGCCGTGTTGCAGTTGCTGCCCTATCTGATGGTACGAATAAATCAGAATGGACTCCTTTTAATTTAGAATTTAAGTATTTGGAAGGTAAAGCTTATGAGGCAGGAAAGGAATACCAATTAGCCATTGTATGTTCTTCAAGTAAAGAAGGAGATAGATTCAAAGGTGCTGGTGGAAGTACTTTATTACTAGACGAACTTGAAGTTATTGGTGAATAGCCTCTTTTTTTATGACAGAACAACTTTTCATAATAATGAGTGTAAAAGTTTTTTTTAAGTTATAATTATGGCAGATGATGTAGATTTTAATAAGATACATCATCTGCTTTTTATATATGCATTATAGAATTTATCTTTGAAATTCAATGAGGAAAATACTGAAATACTCCTTTGGAATCTTCATTATACTTTTTATATTTTACTTAGTAGCATGACTTCGTTTTGTATCTATAAGTTGTACGATTACCATTTACAGATTTTACAGCCTATGGTTAGTATAAAACAAGGTTTTGTTATATGTATAATGGTTTTTACCTAAGCTATGAGTACAAAAATAATGTAATTTTCTTTTTTATAGTTGGGGGTATAATCTGTAATAACAAGTAAATTAGCTCTTATTAACAAATTTGATAGGAGTATAAATAAAGATGTTATTAGTGTATGAGCTGTTAAGATAGAAGAAAATAGTACTAGCAAATATTTATTAGTGCTGTCAAAACGGTTACCTAAATTAGGTAACCGTTTATATTTCTTATTGTTATGGTACTTAGTGCTGTGTATTGACAAAAAGGATAATATCTCTCATTGTTTAGAACGCATATCCGAATCCTAAATTCAGATAAATGGGGTACATGTTAAACGTTATCGTATCAAAATCTTTCTGGAAGATATTATTCAGTCCCCATGTCAGGTCGGCATGGACGGTAAGGTGTTTGAATGCTTTCCATTCTCCACCGAGTTGTAAGCCCCATTGGAATTTTCTTAAATCATTGGAGAAGTCATAAGTCGCAATACTTTCACCTGTGAATTCCACTTTTGAACCTGTCTGGTCGGGAGTACGCAAATGTCCTTCGTAAACGTGTCCGGAGAAGTTACCTTCCAGCAGATAGGAGAAATAGGGGCCGGCGGACAATATCCAGCGTTTGCTGATATGGTAGTTTGCCAGAATAGGAATCGTCAGATAAGAGTTTTTCACTTTGGTCTTGACACCGCCTGTCCAAAGACCTGCCAATTCTCCACCGTTGGTGTTGATGATTTTCATACCGTAGTTCTTTACGGTGGCTTCGGTGGTCATATTTTTATTCTCTAACCGCAGGCCTAATGTAAGTCCCCACTTCTTGTCTTTGTCAAACCACTTGGTGGCATTACCCTCGATGGCAATGGCTATACCCGGTGCGTAACTGTCTATTTTACGTATCTCTTTAGGCAGAGGGATGGGGGATGTACCGCCAATGTTGAATCCGGCCTTTATACCGTATTCCCAACCATGCAGATAGGAGTTGATAAGACTTTTGTTTCTTTCTTCTTGTGCCTGTACGCTGGTAACCATTGCCAGCAGAACGGCTATGATGCAAATAAAATGATACTTTTTCATACTTTATATTAGTTGTCTTGGCTTATAAGTTCTAATTCGTCTACATACAATGTACTGCCAACAGATCCTTTGAAGTAAGCGCCGTCTACGCTGGAAGAAAGGACAATACTTAATTTGTATTTACCATTCTGCAATTTGCCGGTATCGATACTTTTACCGTTTACCGCTTCAAAAGGCAAGTCGAATGCTGTCCATGTATCGGTTTCTTTAGCATCTGCTTCTTTGATACGGGCGATAGACACGAGTTTGCCGGAAGTCAAATCTAAGCTGTTACCGCCATCCAGCATGAAAGTGTTATCATCAGCTTCATATAGTATGGCATAAATATCGAAACGGTCTTTTTTGTCTTTCTGGACGATGCCTTCATCGGTATAAACCTCTCCGGCTTTGAACTTATAGTAGCCTTTTAAAGATACGGGATGCTTATAATATTGTATACCGAATTTAGTGGCGCGTAACGGGTCTTTTAAAGCATTCGCCAGGTCGAAAGAACCGATAAACAGGTTCCCTGCCGCGATATACATTTTCACCATGGCACCGAAACTGCCGGTGTCGCAGGTTGTCAGCTTTAATCCTTTGCCGCGATAGCCATCGGTGATTTGCTGGGTAGGATAACCGGTACGGCCGTCGGCCATGCTGGTTAGCTTGAAACCGGGGTTGCCGCTTGACCATTGCAGAACGCGTGACACGCTGGTTGAAGTTCCGGGTTCGAACTCATAAAGAATATCGTATTCGGTATTGTTCGATGGAAGTAATTCCTCAAAATGAAAAGAACCGGGAACCTCGGTCGGTATAATCTTTACGGTATAAGTAGAATGCCATTCGCCGTCTTCGGAAGTTACGGTAAAGGTACGTGAGCGCGACTCGTTGCTGAAGTCATAGGTATTCATTATGTCGTCCGGATAATGTTGGTCTGCGCTGAGCGTCGCACCGGCAGGCAATGTAAACGACAGTTGTTGTTTCGATAAATTCGCTCCTTTGTGCACATATATATTTATTTCTTTCGAGTCACTGTTGATGTGAGCTAATTGTACATCCGCGCCCGTACAGGCATCAATGGCTGCTTCGGAGTTAAGCGCTTCATCCTGTATACAGGACGAGACGGCTAAGGCAAGCATGAGGGCAGTAGTCCACTTCTTAAAGTTCATATACTTCTTTTTTGAAAGTTGATAATTTGATATAGTTTAGTGAGTTGCAAAAATACGCTATTATTTTGTAATAACAGATTCAAGATGAAAAAAGTGCGATAAAGTCTGTTATTTATTTGTTATTCCGTCTATCTTTGCATAAATATCGAATAAAATATATGTCTATAATATGACTGAAACAGAAAGGAAACAGATTATTGCCTTGGTGCAGCGTGAAGTAGTTCCTGCCATTGGATGTACGGAACCTATCGCCGTTGCTTTATGTGTGGCAAAAGCAACCGAAACCTTGGGCGCAAAGCCGGAAAAGATAGAAGTCCTGTTGAGCGCCAATATCCTGAAAAACGCAATGGGTGTCGGGATTCCCGGTACGGGCATGATCGGGTTACCTATTGCCGTAGCTTTGGGAGCGTTAATCGGTAAATCGGAATATCAACTGGAAGTGCTGAAAGACAGTAACCCTGATGCCGTGAACGAGGGAAAGCGGTTTATCGGTGAAAAGCGTATCAATATATCCCTGAAAGAGGATATTACGGAGAAACTCTATATCGAAGTCTGTTGCGAGGCAGCGGGAAACAAGGCTACCGCCATTATAGCCGGAGGTCATACCACCTTTATATATATAGCCCGTAACGATGATGTCTTTTTAAATAAGCAAAATACAAGTTGCGGAGAGACGGAAGAGCAAACCGTAGATTTGACCTTGAGAAAAGTGTACGACTTTGCCATGAATGCTCCATTGGACGAAATTCGTTTCATTCTCGAGACTGCCCGTTTGAATAAAGCCGCTGCCGAACGGTCTTTCGACGGGAATTACGGTCACGGACTGGGCAGGATGCTGCGTGGTACTTATGAACATAAGATATTGGGTGATAGCGTGTTCTCCCATATCCTCTCGTATACGTCCGGTGCATGCGATGCCCGTATGGCAGGTGCCATGATACCGGTAATGAGTAATTCGGGAAGTGGAAATCAGGGTATCTCCGCTACATTACCCGTTCTTGTCTATGCCGAGGAGAACGGTAAATCGGAAGAAGAACTGATTCGCGCCCTGATGCTTAGTCATCTGACCGTGATTTATATCAAACAAAGTCTGGGACGCCTGTCCGCCCTGTGCGGTTGCGTGGTAGCTGCCACAGGCTCCAGTTGCGGTATTACCTGGCTGATGGGCGGTACTTACGAACAGGTAGCCTTTGCTGTTCAGAATATGATTGCCAACCTTACCGGAATGATTTGTGACGGCGCCAAGCCCAGTTGCGCTTTGAAAGTAACTACCGGTGTTTCTACCGCCGTTCTTTCCGCCATCATGGCAATGGAAAATCGTTGTGTCACTTCCGTTGAAGGAATTATTGATGAAGATGTAGACCAAAGTATCCGTAACCTGACAAAAATAGGTTCTAAAGGAATGGATGAAACGGATAGACTGGTACTGGAGATAATGACGAATAAAAATTGAGAATTGAGAATTAAAAATTGAGAAATAAATGCTGCGCTATATGCTGCATAGTATTTCTCAATTTTTAATTCTCAATTCTCAATTTATCAATGGCAGCATCCGTCTCCACATTCATGGTCGCCGCATCCGCCGCCGCAGTCTCCACAGTCGCATCCGCCACTGCATCCGCCGCCACTCATCATGCGTGCCATTTCTGACAATTCATCGTTGGTAGCCGGACGGTTTTCTGTGATTTCACCTACAAAGTTCAAATCGCAACCTGCCAAGGGATGATTCATGTCCATTACTACTACATCGTCTTTTACTTCTACTACACTTCCGTTGATGCGTTGACCTTCTGAGGTCATCAAAGGAATTACAGCGCCTTCTACTACACGTTCGCTATCGAACTTACCTTCTATCTCGAAAATATTCTTCGGGAGATCGATAACGTGCTCGTCGTCATATTCGCCGTAAGCCTCTTCGGCTTTGATTGTAAAGTCGAACTTGTCGCCTTTCTTCAAATCTTTCACTTGGTTCTCGAAAGACTCCAATGTCAGGCCTAAACCGGAGATGAATTGAAACGGATGTTCTGCAGGAGCTTCTTCTGTGAATTCTTTTTCTCCGTTTTCGATTGTGTACAACTTATATGCTAAGGTGATGTACTTGTTTTCTACTGTTTCCATTAATTTTGTTATTTCTATTGGTAAATACTGTTTTTGTCTTTACAGTGTGCAAAGATACGAATATTTTGCTTCGAGAGGGGGAAGCGTCCCGGTAATTTTCAGATTATTAAGTGCTTTGTAATTGATTAATACCTTCCTCTGAAAGCGTCCGAATGGTTTTATCTGAAACTAATAAGTGATAAAATAAGATTTTAAGGCACGGTTTCCTTACGATTATTCATGTTTATATCTTTTTTTTCTTCAATTTGTTTGGAGTTTATAAAAAAGCACTTACCTTTGCAGCATATTTATATGAAATAACAAATAAAAGAACAATAAAGATACTTTAGTTATGAATTTGCATACATCTATTAACCTGGCAGTCCTGCATATTATTCGCGTCGTGGTGGTGGCATCAAGAGCGTGAGAAAGGTTGTGTATGTATTCGTACGGTAAAGATATTTATAATAAGCCTTTCTCATTATGGTGAGAAAGGCTTTTTTCATAAAAGGAGACAGATAAGATGAAACATCAGTTACGCAGTTCGTTCAGTACACAAGGCCGCCGTATGGCAGGTGCCCGCGCATTGTGGGCGGCCAACGGTATGAAGAAAGAACAGATGGGTAAGCCCATAATCGCGATAGTCAATTCTTTTACCCAGTTTGTACCGGGGCATGTGCATCTGCATGAAATAGGTCAGTTTGTAAAGGCAGAGATAGAAAAGCAAGGTTGCTTTGCCGCCGAATTCAATACGATTGCCATTGATGACGGTATTGCGATGGGGCATGACGGTATGCTGTATTCATTGCCTTCACGCGATATTATAGCCGACAGTGTGGAGTATATGGTGAATGCGCATAAGGCGGATGCCATGGTCTGCATCAGCAACTGCGACAAGATTACTCCGGGTATGCTCATGGCTGCGATGAGGCTGAACATCCCTACGGTATTCGTTTCCGGAGGTCCTATGGAAGCCGGAGAATGGAACGGACAGCACCTCGATTTGATTGATGCTATGATTAAGTCGGCTGACGAGAGCGTGAGTGACAATGAGGTTGCCAAGATTGAACAGCACGCTTGTCCCACTTGCGGATGTTGCTCGGGTATGTTTACCGCCAATTCCATGAACTGTCTGAACGAAGCTATCGGGTTGGCGCTTCCGGGTAATGGTACAATTGTGGCTACTCATGAAAATCGTAAGGAACTGTTTAAAGATGCCGCCAAACTGATTGTTGAAAACGCTTATAAGTATTACGAGGAAGGAGATGAAAACGTACTTCCCCGCAGCATTGCCACTCGTGAAGCTTTTCTGAATGCCATGACATTGGATATTGCAATGGGCGGTTCTACTAATACGGTGCTTCATTTGCTGGCGGTAGCCCATGAAGCCGGAGTGGATTTCACGATGGATGATATCGATATGTTGTCTCGTAAGACTCCTTGCTTGTGTAAAGTAGCTCCCAATACCCAGAAATATCATGTACAGGATGTAAATCGTGCCGGCGGTATCGTTGCTATTATGGGCGAACTTGCCAAAGGCGGCTTGGTGGATACGAATGTACGCCGTGTAGACGGAATGACGTTGGCTGAGGAAATAGACCGGTATTGCATCACCGGCCCGAATGTTTGTAAGGAAGCAATCAAGAAATATTCCAGTGCCGCTGCCGGAAAGTTCAATCTGGTACTCGGTTCGCAGGATGCTTATTATAAGGAATTAGACACAGACCGTGCCGAAGGTTGTATCCGTGACCTGCAGCATGCTTATAGCAAGGACGGCGGATTGGCTGTACTGAAAGGAAATATAGCGCAGGACGGTTGCGTGGTCAAGACTGCCGGAGTGGACGAAAGTATATGGAAGTTTACCGGTCCTGCCAAAGTTTTTGATTCACAGGAAGCTGCCTGTGACGGTATTTTGGGTGGAAAGGTTGTCAGCGGCGATGTTGTCGTTATCACTCATGAAGGTCCGAAAGGCGGTCCGGGTATGCAGGAAATGCTTTATCCTACTTCTTATATCAAATCCCGTCATTTAGGTAAGGAGTGCGCGTTGATTACCGACGGACGCTTTAGTGGCGGTACTTCCGGGTTGAGCATCGGACATATCTCTCCTGAAGCTGCTGCGGGTGGTAATATCGGTAAGATTCAGGACGGTGACATCATCGAAATAGATATACCGAACCGCTCTATTAATGTGAAGCTGATGGATGAAGAGTTGGCTGCCCGCCCTATGACACCGGTAACCCGAGACCGCCAAGTGTCGAAAGCGTTGAAAGCGTATGCCAGTATGGTAAGTTCTGCAGATAAAGGGGCTGTAAGGCTGATAGAATAATTTAGGAATCCGTGCCCGAAAACAATAATAAATAGATATGGAAAACTTAATAACAGGCGCAGAAGCATTGATGCGCTCTCTGGAACATCAGGGAGTAAAGACCATTTTCGGTTATCCGGGTGGCAGCATCATGCCGGTATTCGATGCCTTATACGACCACCGAGAGAATCTGAATCATATCCTTGTTCGCCATGAACAGGGGGCTACTCATGCAGCACAAGGCTTTGCACGTGTATCGGGCGAGGTCGGCGTATGTCTGGTCACGAGCGGTCCGGGTGCAACAAATACCATTACAGGTATTGCGGATGCCATGATAGACAGTACACCGATCGTTGTCATTGCCGGACAGGTCGCTACGGGATTTCTCGGAACAGACGCCTTTCAAGAGGTGGATTTGGTAGGCATTACACAACCTATCACGAAGTGGAGTTACCAGATTCGTCGTGCGGAAGACGTTGCATGGGCTGTGGCCCGCGCTTTCTATATTGCACAGAGCGGACGTCCCGGTCCGGTTGTACTGGACTTTGCCAAAAATGCCCAAGTGGATAAGACGGAATATACTCCTACCAAAGTGGATTATGTACGCAGTTATCTTCCGGTACCCGAAATGGAACAGGAAGCCATACAACAGGCTGCAGATTTGATAAATGAGGCGGAGCGTCCGTTGGTGTTGGTGGGACAAGGTGTAGAGCTCGGCAATGCGCAGAACGAATTATGTGCTTTCATTGAAAAGGCGGGTATGCCTGCCGGTTGTACTTTGCTGGGACTTTCCGCATTACCTACGGACCATCCACTGAATAAAGGTATGTTGGGCATGCACGGTAATCTGGGTCCGAATATCAATACCAATAAATGCGATGTGCTGATTGCGGTGGGTATGCGCTTTGATGACCGTGTTACGGGTAAAATATCTACTTATGCGTCACAAGCAAAAGTAATTCATTTCGATATCGATCCTGCGGAGATAGATAAGAATGTAAAAACGGATGTGGCTGTATTGGGTGACTGTAAAGATACTCTTGCCGCAGTAACCGAATTGCTGAAACCTGCCGAACATAAAGAGTGGTTGGAAAGTTTCCTGCCCTACGAACAGATGGAGGAGGAGAAAGTAATCCGTCCCGAGCTGCATCCGACAGGTGATACATTGAGCATGGGAGAAGTAGTGCGTGCCGTTAGTGAGGCCACGAATAACGAGGCTGTTTTGGTAACGGATGTAGGCCAGAACCAGATGATGTCCGCTCGTTATTTTAAATATAGCAGGGAACGCAGTATTGTCACTTCCGGTGGTTTGGGCACAATGGGCTTCGGTCTTCCTGCCGCTATCGGTGCAACTTTCGGACGCCCCGACCGTATGGTTTGCGTCTTTATGGGTGATGGCGGTTTGCAGATGAACTTGCAGGAACTGGGTACGGTAATGGAGCAGAAAGCTCCCGTTAAGATGATTTTGCTGAACAATAACTTCCTCGGTAATGTTCGCCAATGGCAGGCTATGTTCTTCAATCACCGTTATTCGTTTACTCCAATGATGAACCCTGACTATATGAAGATCGCTTCCGCATACGAAATTCCGGCACGTCGGGTATTTACCCGCGAAGAGCTGATGAAAGCCATTGATGAGATGATTGCGGCAGACGGCCCGTTCCTGTTGGAAGCTTGCGTAGAAGAAGAAGGAAATGTTATGCCGATGACACCTCCGGGTGGCTCTGTGAATCAGATGTTGCTGGAATGCTAATATAAATGAAGAATTGAGAATTAAGAATGAAGAATTCCGGGATGTTTCTCTTTTATTCTACATTCTTCATTAAGGAGATATATACAAAATGTAATTCTTCATTCTTCATTTTTCATTCTTAATTAAAAAAGGTATGGACAAGACATTATATACAATTATCGTTCATTCGGAGAACTTTGCAGGTTTGCTGAATCAGGTAACGGCGGTATTTACCCGTCGACAAATCAATATCGAGAGTTTGAACGTTTCGGCATCCTCCATCAAGGGGGTACATAAATATACCATTACAGCTTGGACGGACAAGGATACTATCGAGAAGGTGACAAAACAAATCACCAAAAAGATAGATGTGCTGCAGGCGCACTATTTTACGGATGATGAAATCTATCAGCATGAGATCGCGCTTTACAAGATAACGACTCCCACCTTGGAGGAGAAGCCGGAAGTATCTAAAATTATCCGTAAATACAATGCGCGTATCGTGGAGGTAAATTCCGTATTCTCTATTGTAGAGAAGAACGGCATGAGTGAAGAGATAACCAATCTCTATGAGGAGCTTCGTGCGTTGGAGTGTGTGCTCCAGTTTGTACGTTCCGGCCGTGTGGCTATCACAACAAGTTGCTTTGAACGTGTAAATGAATATTTGGCGGATCGTGAAGCGAAATATCGCCGGAGTAAAGAACAACAAGAATAATGAGTGAGAATAACAAAATAGGAACTTATAGGTTTGTTGCGGAACCGTTTCATGTGGACTTTACCGGGCGCCTGACAATGGGTGTGCTTGGTAACCATTTGTTGAACTGTGCAGGGTTTCATGCTACGGAACGCGGTTTCGGTATCGCAACCTTGAATGAGGATAATTATACGTGGGTGCTGTCGCGTTTGGCTATCGAGTTGGATGAGATGCCGTATCAATACGAGGATTTCTCTATCCAGACTTGGGTGGAGAATGTATACCGCCTCTTTACCGACCGTAACTTTGCCATTATCAATAAAGATGGAAAGAAAATAGGGTACGCTCGTTCCGTATGGGCGATGATTAGTCTCAATACCCGTAAGCCTGCCGATTTGCTGGCTTTGCATGGCGGCAGTATCGTGGACTATGTGTGCGACGAACTTTGCCCCATCGAAAAACCTTCGCGCATAAAAGTGACTTCTATGGAACCGGCTTCTTCCCTGAATGCCAGATATAGCGATATTGATATTAACGGGCACGTAAACAGCATCCGTTATATCGAGCATATTCTTGATTTATTTCCGATAGAGTTGTATAAGGAGAGCCGTATCCGTCGTTTTGAAATGGCGTATGTAGCCGAGAGTTATTACGGTGACGAGCTTACTTTTTATAAGGATTATGTCGGTGACGGCACGTATGATGTGGAAGTTAGAAAGAATGGTAACGAAGTGGTTTGTCGTTCTAAAGTGATATTTGTAGGAAAATAATTTATTAATCAATTAGTTGGCGTAAGCCATAAATAAAAATTAAAACAAAAAATGGCACAATTGAATTTTGGCGGTGTTATTGAAAATGTAATGACCCGCGAAGAATTTCCTTTGGAAAAAGCACGTGAGATTTTAAAGGATGAAACAATCGCAGTTATCGGTTACGGTGTACAAGGTCCCGGTCAGGCTTGTAACCTGCGCGACAATGGTTTCAATGTAATCGTAGGCCAGCGTCAGGGTAAGACTTATGAAAAAGCTGTTGCAGACGGATGGGTTCCGGGTGAAACTCTGTTCAGCATTGAAGATGCTTGCCAAAAAGGTACTATTATTATGTGTCTTTTGTCTGATGCAGCCGTAATGTCTGTATGGCCTACCATGAAACCGTTCCTGACACCCGGAAAGGCTCTTTACTTCTCTCATGGTTTCGCTATTACATGGAGCGATCGTACCGGTGTAGTTCCTCCTACGGATATCGATGTTATCATGGTTGCTCCTAAAGGTTCGGGTACGTCATTGCGTACAATGTTCCTCGAAGGCCGCGGCTTGAATTCTTCTTACGCTATCTATCAGGATGCTACCGGCAAGGCTTTGGACAGAACGCTTGCGTTGGGTATCGGTATCGGTTCCGGTTATTTGTTTGAAACTACTTTCATCCGTGAAGCTACTTCAGACTTGACAGGTGAACGCGGCTCTTTGATGGGCGCTATCCAAGGATTACTGTTGGCTCAATACGAGGTTTTGCGTGAAAACGGCCATACTCCGTCGGAAGCTTTCAATGAAACGGTTGAAGAACTGACTCAGTCATTGATGCCGTTGTTTGCAAAGAATGGTATGGACTGGATGTACGCCAACTGTTCTACTACAGCTCAACGCGGTGCGTTGGATTGGATGACTCCGTTCCACGATGCTATCAAACCGGTTGTACAGAAATTGTATCAGAGCGTTAAGTCCGGTAACGAAGCTCAGATTTCTATTGACAGTAACTCTAAGCCTGATTATCGTGAGAAACTGAACGAAGAACTAAAAGCGTTGCGTGAAAGTGAAATGTGGCAGACTGCCGTAACGGTTCGTAAACTCCGTCCGGAAAATAACTGATTCCTGATATAAATCAGAGAATAATAAAAACCTCTTTCAATTTATGTTGAGAGAGGTTTTTTTATTACTTGTCATTAATAGTTCTTACATATTCAAGCAGCCTCTTATAGAAAGTGTGGTGGCTTAGCGTCGTTGCTTCTCCCAGGATAACCAACTTCATGCGCGCCCTTGTTATTGCTACATTCATTCTGCGTAAATCGTTCAGGAAACCGATTTGTCCTTCTTCATTGGCACGTACCAAACTGATAAAGATAACGTCACGTTCCTGCCCTTGAAACCCGTCAACGGTATTGACTGTTATCAAACTGCGGTAAGGACGTAATGAAGCGCTGCTTTTTATTTTTCCCCGCAAGTATTGTACTTGTGCCTTGTAGGGCGAGATTAGTCCGAAGTCGATTCGCTCCTCGAGAATGCGGCTACCGCCTATTCGTTGAATGTAAGCTTCCAGTTCTTTTAGTAATAAGTGGGCTTCCTCTTTGTTGATACGTCCGAATGTTTCTCCGATAAATTCTTCCTTGAAATCCATTTCGGAGGTGTCAAGCCAAGTAATGGGTGTGTCCCAATCTAATATTCCCCGGTGGCGTATTTCGGGAGCCGCTTCCAGTGCTCCGTCATAAAACCAATCTGAGGAGAAACGCATGATATCCTCATGCATGCGATACTGCACTTTCAGTAAAGATACGACAGACGGTTTGTTGGCTACCACCTTTTCCATTAAAGTTTGTTCCAGTCCACTACGTGCGGCTTCATAACATTTGATGGTAGGAGGGAGCTGGCAGTGGTCTCCTGCCAACACTACCCGGTCTGCCTTACGGATGGCTATCCAACAAGCGGCTTCCAAAGCCTGGGCGGCTTCATCAATGAACAGTGTACCGAAACGGCGCCCGTTTAAAAGGCGATGATTGCTGCTTACAAGCGTAGAAGCGATGACATGGGCGCTATCGAACAGTTCGGCATTGATTTGTATTTCCAGTGTTGTGGCACGGTCGCGCAGACGGCTCATGCGGCTGCGTATTCCTTCGCGTTCATCGTAACTGCCGTGGCGGGCTTTACCGCCCAATTGCCGTAGTTCTTTACGGATACTCCATAATTCAGGATAAAGCGGATGGTTTTCAAAACGGCGTTCGTACGTAAAAGACAGCATTTTGTCATTGACACGTGTGGGGTTGCCGATTCGTAAAACGTTTACGCCTCTGTCCACCAACTTTTCGGAAATCCAATCGACAGCCATATTGCTTTGGGCGCATACCAATACTTGAGGTTCACAATGTAGAGTTTCGTAGATAGCTTCTACAAGCGTAGTGGTTTTTCCTGTTCCCGGGGGACCGTGTACGATGGCTGTATCGCGAGCGCATAATACTTTGTTTACGGCAGTTTCCTGGGTAGAATTCAACCAGGGGAAACGTACCGGGTAAAGTTCACGGAATCCGGCTCTGACCGTACTCAACAGAATATCCCGCAATTCTGCAAGACGATTGCCTTTTGCACGAAGGACATCTTCCAGCGCCTCGAACATCGTGCGGTAAGAGGTTTCGTCGAAATAAAGCTGAACTCCGAGATTATCGGCGGATTGTATATCCATGATAGTTCCCGCACCGGGCATAATCACTACCATGTGTGCCTCGTCTGCATAACTGACGATGGCTGTAAAATTAAAGTAGGTGATTTTTCCATCGGCGGATTGGCGGAAGAAACAGACGGGACGTCCGAATTCAAAGTTATGTTCTATATCGGTATTCTCGGTATGTGTAATTTCTATTACTAATTGATTCAATGAATTATAGTAACTTCGACCCGGTGAGGCAGGATACCAGCAAAGTCCCCGTTTGATTTTTCGGGCGACACCCATATTCTCTGTCTGTCGTTTGAATTCTTCTTTTTCGTATTCGTATTCCATACGTAGCAGGAGCTGCTGCCGTTGGAGATGTATAATGGGACTGTTTGTATCTTGTTCTTTCATATCTGCAAAGGTAATAAATCTCAGTCTTTAGGGGAAGAAATGCTTTATTTTGTTAAACTTTTCCTTATTTTAATTTGTTTATTATATTAATTTGTAATCTTTACAATATTGAAAAACTAAAAAATAGGAGTGGTTATGGTATATGATTTAACAATGCTCAAAACGTTTTATGCACTTTATGAGAGGAAAATAGAACGTATTCGGACTATATTGCAACGTCCGTTGACTTTAGCGGAAAAAATTTTGTATGCTCATTTGTATGATGAGAAGAATGTGAAGAACTATAAACGCGGCGAAGACTATGTAAACTTTCGTCCCGACCGTGTGGCTATGCAGGATGCAACTGCGCAGATGGCTTTATTGCAGTTTATGAATGCCGGTCGTGATGAGGCGGCGGTTCCTTCGACCGTACATTGTGACCATTTGATTCAGGCTTACAAAGGGGCAAAAGAAGATATTGCCACTGCAACCAAAACGAACGAGGAAGTGTATAAGTTCCTTCGGGATGTTTCTTCCCGTTACGGTATCGGTTTCTGGCAACCCGGAGCAGGTATCATTCATCAAGTTGTGTTGGAAAACTATGCTTTTCCCGGTGGTATGATGGTAGGTACCGATTCTCATACTCCGAATGCCGGCGGTTTGGGTATGGTGGCTATCGGTGTAGGCGGTGCTGATGCGGTGGATGTAATGACCGGTATGGAATGGGAACTGAAAATGCCCCGCTTGATCGGTGTCCGTCTTACAGGAACATTAAACGGATGGGCGGCTCCTAAAGATGTTATTCTGAAGTTAGCGGGAATTCTGACAGTCAAAGGCGGAACGAATGCCATTATCGAATATTTCGGGCCGGGTACCGCTTCGCTTTCGGCTACCGGAAAGGCTACGATTTGTAATATGGGTGCGGAAGTAGGTGCCACTACCTCTCTTTTTCCTTATGACGAGCGTATGGCTGCTTATCTGAAAGCTACCGGACGTGCGGAAGTGGCGGATATGGCTACTGCCGTTGCCGCAGGGCTTCGTGCCGATGACGAGGTGGTTGCAAATCCGGAGAAGTACTATGACCGTATTATCGACATAGACCTTTCTACATTGGAACCTTATATCAACGGACCGTTTACTCCGGATGCGGCTACGCCTATTTCTGAATTTTCCGAGAAAGTTTTAAAGAACGGTTATCCTCGTAAGATGGAAGTGGGGCTCATTGGTTCCTGTACCAATTCATCTTATCAGGATTTGAGTCGTGCGGTATCTTTGGCGCGTCAGGTAACGGCGAAACATTTACATGTGGCCGCTCCTTTGATTGTCAATCCGGGTTCGGAACGCATACGTGCGACAGCAGAGCGTGACGGTATGATTGACGCTTTTGAAAAAATAGGCGCTACAATTATGGCAAATGCCTGCGGACCTTGTATCGGACAGTGGAAGCGTGTGACTGATGATCCTACCCGCAAGAATTCTATCGTAACTTCTTTCAATCGGAATTTTGCCAAACGGGCGGACGGTAATCCGAATACATATGCGTTTGTAGCCTCTCCCGAACTGACCATGGCATTGACCATTGCCGGGGATTTGTGTTTTAATCCGCTGAAAGATACATTGGTGAATGCCGACGGTGAAAGGGTTAAGCTCTCCGAACCCGTAGGCGAAGAACTGCCTCCAAAGGGGTTTACGGCAGGAAGTGAGGGATATACCGCACCTTCCAATGTAAAGGCGGATATTGTGGTAGAGCCTCAGTCACAGCGCTTACAACTCCTTACTCCTTTCCCTGCCTGGGATGGCGCAGACTTACTGAATATGCCTCTGTTGATTAAGACGCAGGGCAAGTGTACTACCGATCATATATCGATGGCAGGTCCGTGGCTCCGTTTTCGCGGACACTTGGAGAATATCTCGGATAATATGTTAATGGGTGCTGTCAATGCTTTCAACGGAGAAACAAATAAAGTATGGAATCGCTCTACAAACACGTACGGAACAGTTTCCGGTACGGCTAAATTGTATAAGTCGGAAGGGATTCCTTCCATTGTCGTTGCCGAAGAAAACTATGGTGAGGGTTCCAGTCGTGAGCATGCTGCTATGGAGCCTCGTTTTCTGAATGTACGTACTATCTTGGCTAAAAGCTTCGCGCGTATTCACGAGACGAATTTGAAGAAACAAGGTATGCTGGCGCTGACCTTTATCGATAAGGCGGATTATGATAAGATTCAGGAGCATGATTTACTGTCTGTTGTGGGCTTGAAGGATTTTGCTCCGGAACGTAACTTGACGGTGGTACTCCGTCACGAGGACGGAAGTCAAGAAAGTTTTGAAGTACAACATACGTATAATGAACAGCAGATAGGCTGGTTTCGTGCCGGTTCTGCATTAAATGCACGATAGAATATGGAAAAGATTACTGTACCTTTTATTACAGGTGACGGAGTAGGGGCGGAGATAACCCCGTCTATGCAGGCTGTTGTGAATGCAGCTCTGAAAAAAGCTTATGGAGACAGCCGGAGTATCGAATGGGAAGAAGTGTTGGCGGGTGAGCGGGCATTTAATGAAACGGGTTCCTGGTTACCGGAAGAAACGATGGAAGCATTCCGAACTTATAAGGTTGGTATTAAAGGTCCGCTGACTACCCCTATCGGAGGAGGCATCCGTTCGCTGAACGTGGCATTACGCCAAACGCTCGATTTGTATGTTTGTTTGCGTCCTGTGCGTTGGTATAAAGGCGTAGTCTCTCCGGTGAAAGAACCGCAGAAGGTAAATATGTGTGTATTTCGTGAGAATACGGAAGATATTTATGCAGGTATCGAATGGGAAGCCGGAACACCGGAAGCCGATAAGTTCTACCGTTTCTTGCATAATGAAATGGGTGTGACTAAAGTACGTTTTCCCGAAACTTCTTCTTTTGGTGTAAAACCTGTGTCTAAAGAAGGTACGGAGCGGTTGGTACGCGCAGCTTGCCTGTACGCACTCGAAAATAATCTGCCTTCTGTGACATTGGTACACAAAGGCAACATTATGAAGTTCACCGAAGGCGGTTTCAAGAAATGGGGGTACGAAGTGGCAGAACGTGAATTTGGCAAAGAAATAGAGGACGGGCGTCTTGTTATCAAAGATTGTATAGCTGATGCCTTTTTGCAGAATACGCTGCTTATTCCCGAAGAATACTCGGTCATTGCAACACTGAACCTGAACGGTGATTACGTTTCCGACCAACTGGCTGCCATGGTGGGCGGTATCGGCATCGCTCCGGGCGCCAATATCAATTATAAGACAGGTCACGCTATTTTTGAAGCTACTCATGGCACGGCTCCAAATATTGCCGGAAAAGATGTTGTAAATCCATGTTCTATCATTCTTTCAGCGGTGATGATGCTTGAACATCTGGGCTGGAAAGAAGCGGCTTTGCTAATAGAGAAAGCATTGGAGAATAGTTTTACGGAAGGTCGTGCCACTGCCGATTTAGCTCGCTTTATGCAGGGTGGTGTCTCATTGTCTACATCTGCTTTTACACGGGAAATTGTGGAAAGAATCGAAAAATAATAAAAAACATACATAATTATGAAGAAGGAATATTTGATTTACAAGCTCTCTGAGGACCTGAAAGAAGCGACCAGGATTGAGAACGAACTGTTCAAGAAGTTTGATGTAAAGCGCGGCTTGCGTAATGAGGATGGAACGGGGGTATTGGTCGGATTGACCAAAATTGGTAATGTAGTAGGCTACGAACGTATTCCGGGCGGTGGGTTAAAGCCTATTCCGGGTAAATTATTCTATCGTGGTTACGACCTTGAGGATTTGGCGCATGCCATTCTTAAAGAAAAACGTTTCGGCTTTGAAGAGGTAGCCTATCTGTTGCTTTCCGGTCGCCTTCCCGATAAGGAAGAGTTGATTTCCTTTCGCGAACTGATAAACGATAATATGCCGTTGGAACAGAAAACGAAGATGAATATCATTGAACTCGAGGGAAACAATATTATGAACATTCTGGCACGTAGTGTACTTGAGATGTATCGTTTCGATCCGAATGCCGATGATACTTCCCGAGATAACCTGATGCGCCAAAGCATCGAACTGATTTCAAAGTTCCCAACTATCATAGCCTACGCCTTCAATATGCTTCGCCATGCCACTCATGGCCGTTCGTTGCACATCCGTCATCCACAGGAAAATCTTTCTCTCGCAGAAAACTTCTTGTATATGCTGAAAAAGGATTATACGGAACTGGATGCTCGTACTCTCGACCTGTTGCTGGTGTTGCAGGCAGAGCATGGCGGCGGTAACAACTCTACATTTACTGTACGTGTAACTTCTTCTACCGGGACGGATACTTATTCTTCTATTGCAGCGGGTATCGGTTCTTTGAAAGGGCCGCTTCACGGCGGTGCCAATATTCAGGTTGCCGATATGTTCCACCATTTGCAGGAGAACATTCAGGATTGGACAAATGTGGATGAGATTGATACTTACTTTACCCGTATGTTGAACAAGGAGGTTTACAACAAGACGGGGCTGATATATGGTATCGGTCATGCCGTTTATACCATTTCCGATCCGCGTGCCATACTGTTGAAGGAACTTGCCCGTGACCTTGCCCGCGAGAAAGGCAAGGAACGTGAGTTCACGTTCCTGGAACTGCTGGAAGAACGTGCTATCGAAGTCTTTGGACGTGTGAAGAATAACGGAAAGACCGTTTCGAGCAATGTTGATTTCTATTCCGGCTTTGTATATGAGATGATTGGCTTGCCGCAGGAAATCTTTACACCGCTGTTTGCTATGGCTCGTATCGTAGGTTGGTGTGCACACCGCAATGAGGAACTGAACTTCGAGGGTAAACGTATCATCCGCCCGGCGTACAAGAATGTATTGGATGATGTGACTTATATTCCTATCAAGAAACGTTAGAGAATAACAGTGTTCGTAATCATTTGAAGATGGTTATGTATTTCATTTCTTTTTTCCTACGGGGAATTTGTCAGTGGTATAATTGACAAGTTCCCCGTAGAAAGTATAAGGCGGAAAGTTAGTGTATTTTGTTTGTAAATTATAAGCCTTCGGTTTCGATTATCAAAACTTTTGTTTCCGATTGGTGCAGATAATGCAATATTTCCTATTTGCTATCTGTTCTTTTCTATATTCAAGACATCTTCTTGCGGTAATAGTATAATTAGTTGTCTATCCATATTTCCATTGTCTATATCAGAAATGGATATAATTCATTCTCTTCTTTAATTCAACGATATTTGTGATATGAGATTCGAGTTGGTCTCATGTTACAAAATATGTTGAACTATGATGGTACAGAAATCTATAATAAATAAGAGTGTGATATTCATTTTATTGCTGGCGGCTTTGTCCTCCTGCATAGATGAAATACATACTCATGGTATAGACGTCTCATCTATTTCTGTGAGAGGTATGGAACTTATGAATACTACACATCCGGGTGAAGCGGATGATAATGTAGTCCGTTCTCTCCGTATCTTATCCTTTGAACGTTCCACAGGTAATCTTACTACTAATATTCGTTATAATGCATGGTTGGGTGATATCGTTCATCATGCGGTTTCTCCGGGAGGCTACGATTTTGTGTTTTTGGCAAACGAGCCTTTACATCAGGATATTGTGAATACCTTGAACGGTATTGAGAAATATGCTGATTTGGATAGGATTGCTTATCCAGCGGAGTATTTCTCTTCGGAACAGATAATTCCAATGATACAGGAACTTAAAAATGTAACTGTCTTGTCCGGTAGAAAAGGAATCCGGTTGAGTGATGGAACGGAATTTTCCGTATTGGAACTGGCTCTTGACAGACTTGGAGTGCGGGTCGATGTTACAGTGGAATCTGCAGATAATTTCGATGAAACATTTAATGGTATCATTTTCAGTAATGTACCGAATTCAGTTCCTCTCACTGCCGGATATAGCGGTCCTGCAATTGAACGGACAGTAATACGCGCATTTACTAAAAATGAAGATGGAAATTATTTTTCGGATGCTGTACCTGTTACAGAGGGAGCCAATTGGGCTAAGAAAGTGAATCGTATCATACTGCCTTCCAGTGGACTGATGGAACAGGATGATAAGGGAAAGGCTGTGAACTTTATTATTGATATGGGGGACAATTACAGCCCTTCTTGTGAGTTGAAGATTAGTAAAGAACCACTTGATTACAGATTGCCGCTCAATACCAAACTGGATTTGACAGCGATTATCAAGGAACCGCTTGAAGTGAATATAAAAACCTCCGAATGGGATTACATCGCCAATGATTGGGAGATAGCGGGAAATAGGATGTTGAATGTTTCGCATACGGAAGTCAGCATAACCGATTTTAATGGGGCACGTATTTCATTTTGGTCAAATATGCCGGTAGTGAGAGTTCTGGAAACCGTAAAAGTGAGAAGCTCCAATCGGCAGGAAGATACGAATGTAGTATTTAATGCATTGGCATCTCAAAGTTGGAATGTGAATAATGACGAGAGATTCTTATACAATCCTCAAACGGGAGCAGGTTATATGGACATTCTGTTGGACTGGCCTAATGAAATAGGGGAGGAAACTTATGAAATAACGTTGATGGCTGCGGAAGATTATGATGGAAAGAATAAGCTTTTAAAGACTGTTACCGTACATGTAAAGCAAGAGGGGAAACGCTTTGATTTTATTGCAAACTCGGAGAAATATCCCTGGTCCCAGCCTTATGTAGGCGCTTTCTATAAGAATAATGAAACGGGAGAGAGAGTGATTAGCGGCCTGAGATATACATATTGGCATCAGTGGACGGCAAAAGTTCCTGACGCTTATAAGGATTTTATTGTATTGAGCTCTACACCCAGTTTTGATCCGGGTATAGGTACGGCTCTACCGGGCGACCCGGAGAAATATCCGGTTATTCCCAATGAATATAGAGGTGAAACCGGAGACTTTGTACATGGAAAAGGAAGAATTTATTTCCGGATAGGACTCAAAAGCAGGAATACCGATATCGATAAACCGAGATACGGAGTCGTAGAACTTACCTATGAGGGTAATGACGATAGTGGAAACTTTCTTACCTACAAGACTAAAGTCTATGTACGTCAGGGGGAGGCTCCGGATTATCTGATGCGAAGCGGAAGTTCGGGGAGTTCTTTCGGAAGAAAGTTTTCTCCATATAACTTGACGGCTAAAGCATATAAAAACAACCCGGGCAGTATTGCCGAATGGTATGGAGTCGATATATCCAATCTCGGAAATGAAGTGGCGTTTGTGGATTATCCCACTCAAGCCGGCGCACATTTTCAATGGGGGCTTGCCAAAGGACATACCCGATTGGCTAATAGAGCCTATCATCCTACGAATAAGAACGTATCATCCGGTTGGAGCATACCCGATTGGCCGAAATTCTATACGGATAGTCCGCCTCTTTGGGATCCTGCTACAGGATTCAAGTATAAAGATTCGTTGGAAATATGCCCTCCGGGGTATTATCGCCCCACAGATGGTCCGATAAATAAAATCGCAACTAATAGTTTTGGCTACGATCAAGTGTATCAGTCCGAATGGAGAATGTCTTTGTTTAATGAGCCAATGAAGGGAGACGGAAGCCCTACGACTGTATATCAGCCTATCGATCCGACTGTAAAGACGGAACTGTACGTCCCTAAAATCCTGAATGAAGTGATGTATGGATTCTATGCGGATGGTTTTTTTGACAGACGTCCTATAAAAACGGAAGCAATGATAGATGGGCTGGATAGGGCGAACGGTACTGTTACCCGATATAAGGGAGTGGCTTTGAATAGTGCCGATGCGGCTTATGGCGGAACGCTTATCGTCAATTCGGCAACTGATGCGTCATTGTTTTTTCCATCGGCAGGAAGAAGATGGCATGATGACGGCAGTTTGGAGTTTGCCGGTGAAACAGGTTATTACTGGTCTTCTTCGGTAGCTCCGGGATGGGTGGGAAAAGATAATGAAGGTAATACGATAGGTACGCCTTATGCTAATATTTGGACTATGGAGTTCAATTATGTGGCTACCCAGGCCAAATCGGTTATAAATCAGTTTGCTCATTCAATTCGATGTGTAAAAAGATGAAGAAAGTTATGATACATATAATCCGTTTGCTCAGTCTGACTTTTCTCATGCTGACGGCATCATGTGAACATGAGACGCTTTTGGTGGAGAATCCGGAAAGGGAGACGGTTTCGGAAGAAAAGGTACAGATTGAAATCTTTACCCGTGTCAACTCATATCGACTTCCGGCGACAAGAGGATTGGAAGATGAGGAAACCGTTGGCAAAACCCCGTGGGTATTTGTGTTTAAGGGAGCAGGCGGAAATGCCCGGCTGATAGAAGTTGTACAAGCTTTTGAGATGGTAAAGAAAAGATATGTACTCCTGACGAAACAAGCTGATGATAGTAAATATCAACTATTGATATTGGCTAATCCCCAGGTGGAGTTTTATTATGGTGATGCGGTGAACGGTTATGAGTTTAATATGGAAAAACTGTTGGGAAAGATGAAGCCGGGTGTTGTGACCTTGTCTGAGGTTTGTGAGAATCTGCTGACAGAACCATTGGCAACTCCTGCGCTTGCGGTTATGCCGTTTAATTATAGTGGCGCAACTATTCCGATGAGCTATTTACTGGAAGTAGACCGAGTGGATAATACGACCCAAATAGCCAATGCTGACGGAAGTCCGTTATTGCTTGTTCGTTCTATCGCTAAAATGACAGTTACCAATAAGGCCGTTAATTTTGAACTGAAAGGAATTACCGCAGTGGTCAATGTTCCCCGACAAGGGCAACTTCATAATTGGGGAAATTCTATAATGGACAATACTTCTAATCTGACCGAATACAGAGCTGATGCCGGCTACTCGGCTCCTTTGATAACGCCGGAAACGGTTAACGATTGGCAACATACGGAAAACAGTCCTGTTTATTTGTACGAGTCAGGTATGCAAAATAATACTTATCTCATTCTTCAAGGGACTTACGAAGGTAAAGATTACTATTATAAAATGGCATTGATCGGTAACGGCAAACATATGCTGGATATACTGCGTAATCATGCTTATGCATTCACAATTAATACAGTGAACGGACCGGGATATGATACGGTAGCGGACGCCAAGGCATCGAAAGCATCCAATGTCGATATTGATTATAACATCTTGATAGATGATAGTAATACGTATGAGGTAGTTGCCAATAACGATTACTATTTGGGAGTAAGCAATTCTGTGTTCATTGCCTATACGGATGAGAATAAAGACCATGAGGCCTTCGAGTTTATCACTGATTGTAAAACTGATTTTCCGGAGGCAAAAACAATTCGTGATAATGAGAATATGCTGGCCGGCGGTGTATTCGGCTTGAAAAAACCGGTCGACGGGCTTATACCTATCGTGAATCAAGAAACAACCGATCCGCGTAAAACGGCAGTGGAAGTATATGTTTCCAATTGGTTAAAATGGTATGAAGATACCCAATATTATCAAGGTGTGAGAAGAGATAACGCATATATAACGCTTAAGTTGGGTAATCTTGTAAAATCCGTTCATATCAGACAAAGGGATGCCCTTCCGGCAGGAGGAACGACCTTGAAATATATGCCGACCGGAAATACGAATGTTGCCGTGCATGAAATGAATTATTATTGTCTTTCAGCCTTTGTGGAGAAGGGTAGTGATAATCCGCCGGCTTGGATAAAACTCCGTCCTTCCACCGGAGCAGCAAGGGATGATACGGAAAGTATAACGGTGGATGACGGGAAGATATATATTGAAGTATTACCCAATGTAGCTTCTGCGCCGCGAACGGGTATTATATACTTGGTTACAATAAGAGACCCT
>ULQC01076012.1_pt1 | contig 27744 bp, 11 predicted proteins | sample 1954091 | NCBI WGS metagenome assembly ULQC01 (sample SAMEA4835645, study PRJEB28245) | human gut metagenome | biome: gut microbiome; material: fecal sample | place: Denmark | collected 2008
CCTGCTTCGGCTTGGTGATGAGCCCGACTGCGGTGGTGGGAATGCCCGCGCGACTGCGCACCTGTTCGGCGAACGGCACTTGGTAGTCGGGCTTCACCGGAATGGTCACGTCGGGAATCAATCCGCCTGTGGACACGTCAATCAGGTCCACGCCGTGGGCCTTCAGAATCTTAGCCAGTTCGACGGTCTGGTCAAGGTCCCAACCGCCTGCGGCCCAGTCGGTGGCGGAGACGCGCACCAGCACCGGCATGGTGTCGGGCACGACGGAACGAATCGCATCCACGACTTCGACCAGCATGCGGACGCGATTGTCGAACGATCCGCCGTACTCGTCGTCACGCTCGTTGATGAGCGGGTCGAGGAACTGCGACAGCAGGTAGCCGTGCGCGGCATGGACTTCCACCGCGTCGAAGCCGATGTTCATGGCACGCCAGGCGGCGTCGCGGAACTGGTCCACGATGGTGTGGATCTCATCGACGCTCAGTGCGCGCGGACGAGCCAGGGAACCGTATGCGTTGGCGCTTGGGCAAACCGTCCGCCATCCGCCTTGCTCTTCCGGCACGCTCTGTCCATCGAAACCGATCGCGTGGCAGCCGGTGGAACCCTTGCGTCCGGCGTGGTTGAGCTGCACCGCCATCGTGGCACCCGCTGCCTTCGCGTCGGTCACGATCCAACGCCATGCGTCCATCTGTCCGTCATCCCACAATCCCAGATCGCACGGCGAAATGCGGCCTTCCGGCGCGACGGCGGTCGCTTCCATGATGATCATGCCGAAGCCGCCCATCGCACGCGAAACGTAATGCTGGTAGTGGAACGGCGTCGGCTTGCCGTCCTGCGCCAATGCGGAATACGTGTCCATTGGCGGCAGCCAGATGCGGTTGCGCACGGTGACGCCACGCAACGTCATCGGATCGAACGGTTTGACCGTCTTGTTCTGCTTGCCGTTCTTCTTGTCTTCGCTCATTGTCATCTCTCTTATGAATCGTTGGTATCGCCTGAATCGTCGATATCCGCACCGCGTTCCCACGCGACGGGCATGGTACCGATTGCATTGTAAGCAGAACGCCCGCCGGTTGGGGCGGGCGTTCATGGACTGTTCACTTTGCCATGCGATTTACGCTCCAGCGGCGTAAACAGTCAGTGCGGTCAGTCAATGCGGGCAGTCGGCACGTATAGCCGACAATCGCAACTATTGATGCTGCTGGTCACTTTGCTGCTCGGCAGGCTGTTGCTGCGATTGCTGCTGCTGGCCTTGGTTGGTCTGCTGCTGGCTTTGCTGCTGGCCTTGGTTGGTCTGCTGCTGGCTTTGCTGCTGACTGTTCTGCTGGCGCTGGTATTGGTACTGGTTGTATGTTCTGGTGGCGCCCTTCGAAACCGTGTACTTGTCGGCACCCTTTCCGTAATCGTTGTCGATCGGCGCGTTGATGGCGGCAAGATACGTGTTCATGAACTGCTTCCACGCCGGCGTTGCGATGTACATGCCGTACCAGGACGGGCGGTACACGCCGTTGATGGTCTTGTTGTCGAAGGTGTTGTTGATCGGGTCCTGCGCATCGGCGACCGCGACGAACGCCGCGACCTGGTTCGGCACGAAGCCTGCGGTGGTCATCACCGTGTTCTCGTTGGTGCCGGTCTTGGCGAAGGTCTTGCGATTGTTGTCGAGCTGCGTGGTCGACGCTTCGCCGCCAGGCTGCACGACACCTTGGTTCAGCGCGTAGGACACGGTCTGCGCGATGTCCGGGTCGATGGCCTGATGGCAGTTCGCGGACGGCACTTTCACCTTGCTGCCGCTGCGGTCGGTCACCTTGGTGATGGCGATCGGAGTGCATTCCACGCCGTTGGCGCCCATGGTGGCGTACACGTTGGCCATGGTCAACGGCGACGCCTGCACCGTACCGATGGTCATTGGCGGCTGGAACGAGTTAGCGGAGTAGATGTCGGACGCGTTGGAGATGGCGTTGTGGTAGCCCATCTCCTTGGCCGCGTCGGCGATCGCGCACAGACCGATGTTCGACGCCATCGAGGCCTGCGTGGTGTTGTGCGACTTGATCAGACCCTGCAGCGGGCTTTCCGGAGAGGTGGTGCCGCCGCCGGAATTCTGCACCCTCCACGGGCCGACGAAACCGTAGCCGTTGCAGTTGAACTTCGACGTGTCGTAGACGGTGGATGTGACGAGCGACTCGTTGATGGAGTGGCCTTTCTGCATCCACGCCACCATGTTGATGGGCTTCCAGGTGGAGCCGACGTTGAAGCCCATACCGCCGCCGTCCTCCTGATCGACCATGTAGTTCATGGAGGTCTTGGTCTCATCCGTTCGGGCGTCATCCGTGGCATCGTAGGTTCGGTTGATGCCGAACGACAGGATTTCGCCGGTGCCCGGCTTCACGGCCGCTATCATCACTTCGAATCCGGACGGGTCTGTGGCCGGCACGGTGCTGTTCGCCGCCTGCATGGCCGCGTTGTTGGCGTTGCGGTCGAGCGTGGTGACGATCTTCAGACCGCCTTCCTTCAGCAGCTTCTCGCGTGCCTCGTCGTCCTTGCCGAACGCCTTGTTCTTCAGGATCTGGTTGACCACGTACGAGCAGAAGAAGCCGGTGTTTTCAATGGCCGACTGGCATCCGGAGCTCACGTCCTGCAGGTTCAGCGTGTCCTTCAACGGCGTGTTGATGGCGTCTTTGAATTCCTTTTCGGAGGTGATGTAGCCCTGGTCGTGCATCAGCTGCAGCACGATGTTGCGCTGGTGTTCGGCTTCCTTCTGGTTGGCTTCCACGGAAGGATCGAAGTTCTGCGGATTCTTGGTGATTGCCGCGATGGTCGCCGCCTGGGTCACGTTCAGTTCCGAAGCGGAGACGTTGAAGTAGCGTTTGGCGGCCATTTCCACGCCGCACAGGTTGTTGCGGCCGAACTGCGCGATGTTGAGGTAGCCCTGCAGGATCTCGGCTTTGGAGTATTTCTTTTCGATCTGCACCGAGATCAGCATTTCACGTAGCTTACGTGCCACGGTGTCTTCCGTCGCATGGTATTCGGCGATCGGATCGTCGTCTTCACGGGCTTGGGTGGACAGCACGTTCTTGACGTACTGCTGCGTCAGCGTGGAACCGCCCTGCTGGTCGCCGCCTCTGACGTAGGTTTGGAAGAACGCTCGGAACACGCCCTGCACGTCCACGCCGGTATGTTCGAAGAAGCGCTTGTCTTCACGGGCCACGACGGCCTGCTGCATGGCTTTGGAGATTTTCTTCAGCGGCACGACCTCGCGGTTCTGCGTATAGAATTCCGCGAAAGCGGTCTTGCCGTCGTTGAAATACATCGTCGAGCGTTGCGGGAGCGAGGTCACATCGAAATCGATGCCTTCGACCGCAAGGGACGGAATGACGGCTTTGGCCGCGTTATTGGCGGCGAACACAGCGGGCATAAAGAAAATACTCGTCACAACGCCGCCGCCCACGCATAACGTGATGTATGCGATTACCAATGCGAGCACACGTTGAACGGTAAGGGTCTTCTTCTTGGGCATGACGCCCATTCTAAAGTGGCGGGTCTACTAAACACATGCCCGTCAACGCATGTGCCGGAAGCCGTCACGGGTTTCTCACAAAACAGACAATTTCTTAGGAAAAGTTGGAAATCAGCCGAAAACCAGCCGAATGTCATCGTCTTGATCGGCGAATCAGCATGCCCGGCTGGTAGATGATGATGGACCGGCCTTCCCTGGCGATCCATCCGCGGTTGGCGAAATCCATCAACGCCTTGTTCACCGTTTCGCGTGAGGATCCGACGAGCTGCGCCATCTCCTCCTGTGTCAGATCGTGCGGCACCTTCAGGCCGGCTTCGACCGGTTCGCCGAATCGTGATGCCAGATTGAGCAGTGTTTTGGCGAGTCGTCCGGGAACGTCCATGAACACCAGATCGCAGATGCGTTCGTTGTTGCTGCGCATGCGGTGCGCCAATACCTGCAGCATGTCCACGGCCACGCGCGGATGTTCGTCGAGCCAGTCGAACAGCGCGTCATGTTCCAGCCAGACCACACGCGTGCCGTTGGTCATCGCCACCGCCGAAGCGGTACGCGGTCCGCCATGCGGATCGAACACCGGAATCTCGCCCAGCACTTCGCCGTACGCGTGGATGCTCAGCAGCTGCACGCGCTTGTCGGAGGATTGTCTGGTCAGTTTGACGCGGCCTTCCTCCAGCAGATACATGCGATGGTCGGTGTCTCCCTCGCGGAAGATGAAATCGCCCTTGTCGTATTCGGCATGCTGCAGATACGGCAGCAGTTCCCGGGCTTCTTCGGACGAAACCTGCTTGAACAGCGCGGTGTGCAGCAACGTCTCACGCTCATCGTCGAAACCACCAAAACCATTGATTCCGTTGGTTCCATTCGGGGTGACCATCGACGTGCCTCCGTTCCGACGTGCTTCTGCGTTTTCCGTTGTCGACATCCATGCCAACGCTCGTTAAGTCGGGCACCATCGACCATTCGGGCTACATTGTAACTCGAACGGCGGCGTCGACCAGTCGCGCCACTACCTCGTCTCGGCCCATGCCGGTTTGAGAGCGCATGGGATCGACATGTTTTGCCGCTGATTTCACCGCTTTGTCGGACATTTTCTCTCGTGAGATGTTCAACACGCGGGTCATCTTTTCCGCGTCGATGTCGTAGGCGAGCGTGACGTGGTGCAGAATCGCGCCGGGTCCGCCGTGGGTGGGCGCGAACCGGCGTTGCGCGGCGCCGCCGAGTTTGCCGTATTGTGTGGCGATGTCGTTGAGTCCGGCGAATCGTACGTTGAGGCCGAGGGCGCGTAACGCTTCGACGAGCCAGTAGTCGCAGAGTTCGTAGGATTCCTCGACGCTCATGCCGTGGGCGAAGTCGAGTGGCGCGTACAGCGAGTAGGTGATGGTGTTGCCTGGTTCGATGAACATCGCTCCCCCGCCGGTGCAGCGGCGGACTATGTGGAATCCTTCGTCTTGCGCGGTGTGCACGTTGACTTCGTCTTCGAGCGACTGGAATCTGCCGATGACCACGGCCGGCTCGGCCCATTCCCAGAAACGCAGGGTGGGTTCGCGGGTTCCGGCAGCCACTTCGCGCGCCCATTCGACGTCGAGGTCCATTTGTTCCTGCGGTTTGCGGGGGTCGTCGTGCACGATGTTCGGTTTGAGTGCGTGCCAGCGTCGCGCGTATTCCGCCCAATTGCCGGTTTCGGCGATTTCGCCGGTTCCAACGGTTCCAGCGTTTTCGTCGCTTTCCGCGGTTCCAGCGTTTTCAATGTTTTTTGCGATTTCCGCGGTTTCTGCGGTTTCCATTGGGCTGGTATGCCGCCGAATGCGCAGGTCGTCGCGTGGTTCCACTTTCGTAACATCATTACCGCCGATACCGGCAATGCCATCGGCGCCATCGATGCCGTCAATCGCACGTTGAAAGGCGATGGCGATGCCACGCGCGCCCATGCCGACGATGCGCACGTCCGGATGGTGCAGCATCGTCCGTTCGACGGCGGCGGTCACGTCACGTTCGGAAACCATCGAACCGCTGAGGCAACGGGCCGCGCACTGTTCCAGCGCACATTCCATGGAATGCAAGAGATTCCGCGTTCCGGCATCGTCCCCGTCGAGGAAGAAATCGCCGTCGATATGGCATTCGATAACAGTCGATGATGCAGCCGGCCCAGCGTATGGAACCGTTTTCACGGCATTCGTATGAGCCGAATCAATATAGTCCGAATCGGCGTAATCCGAATCGGTACAATCCGGATCGGCATGAGAAAGCCGGACAGTCACTCCAACGAGTTTGCCGCCCGGCTGTTTGTAAAGTCCTCGAGTCATCAATCCTGCAGTTCGACGCCTTGAGCGTCACGGTGCCATTGCGAGCCGTAGTGGGAGCACAGAATCAGGATGCCTTCCACCAGTCCCCAGATGCCTGCGACGGCTGGGCCGATGATGAGAATCCAGCCGATGACGGTCAGCAGCAGCTGTGCCACGGCCTTGCCGGTGTTGCCCAAGTAGAAGTTGTGCACGCCGAAGCAGCCCAGGAAGATGCCAAGCAGACCGGCTGCCAGTTTCGACTTCTGGGCGTATCCGGCCGGTGCGACGGGCTGGCCGTATGCCGGCTGCTGCGCGTAGGCAGGCTGGGTGTAGGCGGATTGGTTGTAAGACGGGGCCGCGTAGCCCTGCTGTCCGTAGTTCGCTTGGTTGTAATCCGGCTGGGCGTAAGCGTTGTTGGGGTCATACGCCGGGGCTGCCGGCTGACCGTACGACGGCTGCGCAGATTGGGCAGGCTGGGACGGCTGGCCATACTGACCGTACTGGTTGTACGATGCGGCGTTCGAATCATATACCGGAGCAGCGGGCGTGGCCGGCTGAGCCGGCTGGGTATAGACGGGAGCCGTACCGTATGCCGGGGCCGGAGTCGCCGGCTGACCGTATGACGGCTGAGCGGCCTGGCCATACTGGCTGTATGCGGAAGCGTTCGGATCGTACGCCGGAACGGCAGGCTCGGCCGGCTGAGCGGGCTGAGTGTATGCGGCGGAGTTCTGATCGTATGCGGGGGTTTCCGGCTGCGACTCCGGATGGTTCATCTGCGCATCGTTCTGTTGTGGAATGTACGGTTGGTTGTAGTCGGCCTGGGCTGCGTTATCCGACGTTGGATTGTTGACTTGACCGGTGCCGTTGAAATCGGCGTTGTTATCACTCATGTCTCAACAATATCCCAAAGTTTGCCCATTTCCACCCGATTCCACCTTAGGTGGCCCCTGAAAAATCCCCGAATATGCGAAGACGCCCGCCGATTCGGGAAAAACCCTTTTCGGTGGGCGTCTCAAAGGATGGGACGGAAGTCGGAATCAGCCGATTTCTCGGCTTTTCGAACCGTCACATGCCGTCACATATCTTTATATGTCGTCTCACATGCGCGCCAGAATGTCGCGACCGACCTCGTCGGTGGAACGCGTGGTGGAGCCGAGCTCCTCGATGTCAGCCTCAACGGCGACGTGGATCTTCTTGGCAGCGTCGTCGAATCCGAGATGCTCGAGCAGCATGGCTGCGGACAGGATGGCTGCGGTCGGGTTGGCCTTGTTCTGGCCGGCGATGTCCGGAGCGGAACCGTGGATCGGCTCGAACATGGACGGATACTCGTTGGACGCGTTGATGCAGCCCGAAGCGGAGTAGCCGACGCCACCGACCACGGCACCGGCCTCGTCGGTGATGATGTCGCCGAAGAGGTTGTCGGTCAGGATCACGTCGAAGCGGGACGGGTTGGACACCATGAAGATGGTGGTCGCGTCGATGTGCAGGTAGTCGTGGGAGACCTCCGGGTATTCCTCGGCCACCTTGTTGACGATGCGCTGCCACATGTCGCCGGCGTTGACCAGCACGTTCTTCTTGTGCACGAGGGTCACGTGCTTCCTGCGCTTCATGGCCAGTTGGAAGGCGTAACGCACCACGCGCTCCACGCCGTAGGCGGTGTTGATGGAGACTTCGGTGGCCACCTCGTTCGGGGTGCCACGACGGACCGCTCCGCCGGCACCGCAGTACAGGCCTTCGGTGCCTTCACGCACCACGACGAAATCGATGTCACCCGGGTTGGCGAGCGGCGACGTGACACCCTTGTACAGCTTGGACGGACGCAGGTTCACGTACTGGTCCAGGTCGAAGCGGAGCTTGAGCAGCAGGCCGCGTTCCAGAATGCCCGCCTTGATGCGCGGATCGCCGACGGCGCCCAGCAGGATGGCGTCGGTCTTCTTGATGCGGTCCTCTTCCTCTTCCGGAAGAATCGCGCCGTCACGCAGATAGCGCTCGGCACCCAGATCGAACTTCTCATATTCGAATTCGGCGACGCCTTCGGCCGCCTTCTCCAGAGCCTTCTGAGCCCACGGAGTCACTTCCTTGCCAATGCCATCGCCCGGAATGACGGCGATGGTGTACTTCTTTGCAGAATCACTCATAGCACGCGACTCTAGTCAACGAATCAGCACGTGGACTTAAAACGCTCAACTAGTGGACATTCCTTGCCGCGTTCATGTGCGAATACGGTTTCACCCGGCTTCAAACGCCACGAACAACGAACGATCCAATGATCCGGACGCAACAATCCATACACCGTACATGAAAAAGGGGGCCGACCTGAAGGCCGACCCCACCCTTGGATTCCAACACTCAGCGAACGCTCTTGGGTTTCACATAATCCTCGGCGACGGAACCGAAATTCGTGCCCGAGAATTTGCCCGATTGTCTCACTATGGCATCGAACGCTGCCAACCCGTTCAATCCCGTGTAGGAATCGGAATACGCGCCGGAATAGCTCGTCGAAGATCCCGTCGAACCGGACGATTCCGGCTTCACTACCCTGTTCTCCCGCGACCACAACGCATACAGCGTGCCGTCGCGATCGATGGGCATCAACGATTTCCCGGACGAATCAAAGGAGACCACGCTGACTGCGAGCGCGTCGTCTTTCACCGTGCTCCACCCTTCGAAGGTGTAGCCGTCAAGCTGAGGCTCGTTGGCGATGTCCGCCGTGGGCGAGACCAGCGAATCACCGTCGTAGACTTTCCGCTCGGCGTACAGGGTCTTCGCATCCTTGCCGGCGGGCGCATGCCCTCCGTTCAGATCGAAGGTTATGGTCCACTGGTGCGCGGTGCGCACCCACTGCGCGGTCAGGGTGATGTCGCCGGTCACCTTCGAGCCGAAATCGTAGCTTTTGCCGTCATACTGCCAGCCGGTGAACCGGCAGTCGTCGCGTGTCGGCGACGGATCAGGCGCAACGGCCACTCCTCCATCGTCCACGGTCTGGCTGTTCACGGCACTGCCGCCGGCCGTGTCGAAGGTGACCGTCCATGTCTTGACCCACTTGGCATACAAGGTCATGTCGGCGGTTACGGCGGTGCCAGCATCATAGTCCGTCTTCCGCTGTTCGTCGCTGGTCAATCCTGCGAAACGATATCCACCGCGGGAAGGAGCGGAATCGGGGATCGTAAGCTTCTCCCCTTCCTTGACGAACAACGTCATATCCTGCGGCAGGTCCGACGAATAATCGTCGCCGTCATTCAAATGAATGGTGACGGTATGGTACGTCGCGCCCGCATCATCCCACTTGGCATACAGCGTGATACCGCCGGTGACGGGCATGCCGAAACCGTACGGCGTGGTGCCGGCCGCATCCGTGGTCCAGCCGACGAACGTGTATCCGTCACGGGTCGGTGTGGCAGGTTGCGTCGCGTAACCACCGTACGCAACCTGTTGCGCATCGACCGCGCTGCCGCCTTGCGAGTCGAAGGTCACGGCGTACATGTTCGGCGTCCACTTCGCATACAAGGTCACATCATCGTTCACCGCAGCCGTGAAATCGTATTCGCTACCCGAAGTGTCGGCGCTAGTATACCATCCCGCGAACGCGTATCCCACGCGCTCAGGATTTTCCGGTCGTACGGCCGATTTCCCTGTTTGCACCTGTTGTGCGGCGATCTCGCTGCCGCCTTGGACGTCGAAGGTCACGGTTTTCGCTTCCGTCCACTGCGCATACAACGTTATCGGCGCGCTCACCGTGGTGGCGAAATCATACTCATGTTCACCGGCCACGTCCGTGGTCCACTTCGAGAACACGTAGCCGTCGCGAGTAGGCGTTTCGGGAACGCTCGCAGTGCCTCCGATGGCGACCGCCTGTGCGGGAACGCTGCTGCCGCCTTGGGTGTCGAAGGTTATTCCGGCCACGTTCACCGGATGCGTGTACACGGTCGGATCCCCGCTGACGATCCAGAATTCCGCGACGCCGTTTTCCACGTTTCCCGCGGTCATGCTGATCACGGATTCCGGAATCTCGCGATCGTTGTCGTCGCAGTCCTTGCCGGTCCATGATGAGCCACCGTTGCGAATGATGAACCATGGGTTGCGCACGCCTTTGGCTGTCTGGCTCAGCGTGTATTCCGCGACCTCGCCGAATTCGTCATGGGAGGTGAATTCCTGGGATTCGCCGCTGGTGCTTTCCGCATACCAAGACCACAGATCCCAGCCTTTCCACGCGTCGGATTCCATGCTGTATTCCTGATAATTGCCGTCGGGACGGTAATAATGCAGTTTGATGGTCAGGTTTTTCGGATTTTTGATGTCATTCGGCTGCGGTGTCGCCGAGGGAGACGCTTTTTCCGAGGATCGGTCGGAAGCGGTATCGGGTTGCGCGCCGTCCACCCACGCTTCGATGGCACCGCTCACATGCGCGTCACCGAATTTGGCGAGTTTCCACACGCTCGCCTCATATTGTTCGACGGTTCCCGCGGACGCTCCAGTCGCATCGGCACCATCCACGATTCTGAAATGCACTGTTGCCAGATCGCCGTCCAGTTCGCCGCTGGCTTTCCTGCCGTATTGCGTTGGCGTGCTTTCGAATGGAATATACGTGGCGCTTTCCATGTCGTCGCCGTTCCACACCTTCACGCCGGATGCGTTCTCACCGACGCCGGAGACGGAACGGAAGTTGACGGTCACTTTGGTTTTCGCCGCATGGTTGCGCGTGTAGGGCACGCCCGTCTGCTGCCGGTGCCCGCTGACGTTGATCATAGTGGCGCCGACCTGTGCCGTATATTCCGTTCCCCGCTTGCCCCCGTTCCAGTCCGTGGAGTCAGATTCCCCGGATTGTGTGGATGCGAAATGGTATTTCACCGCGCTTAGGTTGGCCCCTTCCGGCAGATCGGCCTTATACCAGCCTGCCGCATTCGTGGAATCGGCTACATCGACCGCGCTCATCGCAATGCTACCGCTGCCGTTGTCGGACGTGTAACGCACATACACCTGCCCGTCCCACGATTCGTCGGGCTTGTAGTAGATGGTGAGGGTTTTGTCACCTATCAGCGAACTGTTCGGCGAATCCTTGTATTGCGGAGCGTAGGTGCCGCTAGGTTCCGTGGTTTCCGTCCACGCGCCCTTGACCGCACCGGCATAGATGGCAATGGCGCTTCGTTTGCCGATGGTCGCTTTGGCGTGACCGCCGCTGACGGTCACGGTTTGCGAGCAGGTGCGGGAAGCGTACACGTTGCAGTATTCCCCGTCCGGCAACGATGTCGTATAGTCGACGTCATGCTCCTGCAGGGTGTTGTTCAATGCGAGCAGACCCTTGCTTTTCCCGTTGGCGTCAACCCTTTCGAAGGCGATGTCGTTGGATCCGGATTCCTGCCAGTTGCTTACGCTGGTGCCGTTCACGGCATTATGGAATTTGATCATGCCTCGGATTGACGTCCACCGCTGTTGGCAGTTCCAATCGCCATACTCCATCTGCGTTGGGTCCTTTTGCGTGGAGCACACGTCGTCCATGCTGATTTTCGGCACGGTGGTGTCAGTCGAATCCTTGACGCCGTCATCATATTGGGTGCTTTCATTGAATGCGTAGTCTGAAAGGATCTTCGGATGCCCGTAGTCGTACCCGAGCATGAACGCGTTGGCGAGCTCGTATCGGGCGCCGGAAACGGGTTTGAGCGTTTCCGAACCGCGTGCGGTATCCCAGTTGGACACGAATACGGTGGCATTATCGGCGTCGTCGAGCAGATCGCTGGTGATGTTCTTCAAATTGGTGATGGATCCGTTGAAATCCTTCAACAATGAGTACGCGTACGAGAATTCGGTGACCTGTCCGTTCTTTTCGTATCGTTCCGGCGCGAATTTTTCGGATTCTCCATTATGGTAGATGACTTCCTGCGACCATGGGAAGCTTTGTTCGTCCGTAATGCCCGCTTTGGTCATGAACTTGCGTTTGATGGATGCGATGTCGTTGGGATCCATATGTTTTGCGGAGTCGATGCGGAATCCGCGTACGCCGTCTTCCCATAGGTGCGCCAAGTATTCGGCTTGGATGTTTTGCACGCGGTCGCTGCCGGTGTTGATGTCCCACATGGTCGACAGTCGGCAGTTCCACACTTCGTCGGCGTTGGTGTAGTCGGAGATGTTGTCTGACACGTTCGACTTGCAGGTGTGGAAGTCGCCGCTGGGAAGGCCGTATTGGTGGTTGTTGCCGCTTTCCTCATACTGGTAGATGCCGATTCCCGGGTATCGTCCGTATGATCCGTTGTATTCGGTTCCGGCCACGCCATACTGGTCGTCAACCCATGACACGTCATGTCCGGTGGTGTGGTTGAGCACCATGTCGGCCACGATTTGCACGCCAGCCGCGTCGCATTGGCTGATCATGGTTTTGAACTCGTCTTCCGTACCGAAACGCGAGTCGAGTTTGTAGCTGACCGGCTGGTAGACGGTCCACCATTGCGTGCCTTGGATGGATTCCTGCGGCGGGGAGACCTGCACGTATTTCACGCCTTCCGGACCATAGGTTTTCGTGCATTCGTCGCCAATCGTCTTCCATGATTGCTGGAATGCGATCATGGTCACGTCAGTGGCTGCCGGATTGGTCGGATCGTCATTGCCAAAAGCCACCGATTGCGCGCTGAGCCCCGCGAGGGAAAGCGCCAGGCCAAGTGCCGCGGCCGCGATGCGGCGCACCGAACGCATGCCGGTATGTCGTGCAGCCGCGTGACGGGCCATGCGGTAATCCATCCGATTCCCCTGTTTCGCTCCGTGACGCCTCATCGCGCGTCTCCTTCCTTGTTGGTCTTGTTACGTTTGGCGATGCCGTAGCCCATGCCGATCATGCCGAGCGCCACTACCGCGAGAAGTGTGCCGTAGCACCATCGTTGCCCGCCCGTGGAGGGAAGCACGATGGAGATGGTGTTGGTGATGGTGGAGATTCCGGTTTTTCGGTCATCGCTGATGACCGGCTGGCAGTAGCCGTCCACTCCGCTGATCGCTTCGCCCTTTTCGTTGGTTTCCTTCACCGTGTACACCTTGTTTTCATCTAGGTCGGTGAACGTGTATTGCCAGTTGTTGCCGTCGCTCAACGCCACCGTCTTGCCGGTGGATTGGCCGTTCGCATACAACGTCGCATATACCGCTTTCGGACGTTTGCTGCTGTCGCCGTAGTCCTTCCACACTTTATGCACGCTGTGGCTGGTATGCCCCGGCGTGTAGGTGTTGGTCAGCGTGTACGCCCAGGATTCCGCATTCTGACCGCTTTCGCTTGTTTCATCCGCCTTGTCGGATTCGCCCGACTCGTTGGCCTTGCCCTCGGCGCCGTCAGCCGCAGCGACTTTGCCTCCGGTGAGCGTCGGCGTGTAGTTCTTCACGGCCTCTTCGGTCACCGAATACTGAATTTCCTTGCCCTTGTAGTATTTGGGCAGGTTCGTGAAAGTGTAGGTCCACGTGTTCGCGCTCACCTCTTGCGAAGTGGTCGCTTCGCTTGTTCCGTCAGCCCCGTTGACGTTGGCCGTGGTGGCCTGCGTCGCTTTGGCGTTCTCCGAGGTCAGCACCATGCAGCTCACACCCCATGGATTCGTGCCATCCGTCGCGCCGGTGTTCTTGCACTCGCTGTTGTGTTGCGGTGAGGGCCATCCGGGCAGCGTCTGGTTCTTCGCATCGGTCCACACGCTGGAAAGCACCCAGATCGTGGCCTTGTCGCCCGGCCGTTTCACATTGCTGGGCGCATCAGTGTCATCCCACGTCTTGTCCACGCTCAATGTCGTGGTTTCGGGCGTATGCGTGTTGGTCACATCGAACGCGCAGGATTTGACCGTGCTCGTCACCGCACAGCGTGTTTCCGTACCGCCGGCGAGCGTCACGTCGCTTGCCGTATAGCCATCTACGGATTCCTCGGTTACCGTATACGTGTACGGATTGTTGTACAGGTTCTGCTTGGGAAGACCTTCGAACGTCCACGATTGCGTGTTGCTGCCGTTGGTTCGCACGGTTTGCACCACCAATTGTTCGGTCACGTCTTCCGTTTCGTCGGTACTGCCGCTCTTCGGCTGTTTGCTGGTTCCCCAAATATGGAAGGTCAGCGTCTTCGGCCGTTTGCCATCGTTGTCATCCTGATCGTTCCACGTTTTGTTCACCGTGATGCTTGCCGTTTCCGGCTCCCGAATGTTCAATACCGTGAATTCGGCGCCGTCGATGTACGGACGTTTGATCACGGAAACGCGGTATTCCTTACCTGTGAGCTCTTGGGTCAGTTCCTCGTCAACCGTGTAGTTGTACCTGTTGCCGTCCGCATCATATCGGGGCAGATCGGTCCACGTGTACGTCCAGTCGCTGGTGTTCTTGTTGTCCAACGTCCGCGTGTACTTCGCATCTTGCAGCTGCTTGGAGTTGCGCAGCAGGTGGAATGTCACCGATGTCGGACGCTCCGAATAGTTATGGTCGGACCAGATTTTGCGCACGCGCACCATGGTCGTATCCACGCGATCCTCGACGCGGATGGTGTTGCCATCCACCAGCTTGCCGTCCACGTATGCTTCGCCGCGGGAAATGGTGAAGTTGACCGCGTTCGCCTTTTCATACCCGACCGGCGCCTTGGTTTCGGTGAGCTTGTAGACGCCGTCCTGCAGCTGGAATTGTTTCGGCAGTCCGCCGCCGCTGGTCCAGGTGATCTCGTCGATCGTCTTGCCTTCGAAAGTTTTGCCGGTTATGGAGAATTCCGCTCCAGCCAGCTCGGCACCGCCGCCGACCTTGGTTTTGGAGAACAGGATGCCGCTTTTGCCCGGCTTGTCTTTCATGACGACGGTATTGGAATCCTGCTTCTTACCGTCGATGGTCACGCTGCCGTCGAGCCCGACGCTGAATACGATGTCATCCGCGGTTTCATAGCCGTCCGGCGCCACCTTTTCACGCAGGGTGTAGGTGCCGGGTAGCAGGGTGAGTTCGCCGGGTTCGCCGCCTTTGCTGGTCCAGGTGATCTCGTCGATCGCCTTGCCATCCAAGGTGGTGCCGGTGATGCTCATCTGCGCGCCGTCGATATTGGTGATGCCACTGGTGAGACTGTTTTTATTGACGGTCACCTGATGCGTCCGGTACTGGTCGGTCATCACGATGGTATTGTCCTGCACGTCGGCATATGTGCCATCGGTTTGCTTGATCTGCACGCTGAGCTTGCCGGTGACGGCGTCGCTCACGACTTTGAATTCGACCGGATCCGCTACCAGATAACCATCCGGCGCCTTGGTTTCGGTCAAGGTGTAGGTGCCGGGCTTGAGCTTGATGCTCTTCGACTTATCCCGCTCACTTACCCAGGTCTGCGTTTTGAATTCGGTGCCATCATTCAGCGTACCGGTGAGGCGCATGGTGGCACCTGCGATCTCCGTACCCTTGAGGTCCTGCTTGGAGAACCACACCTCCTCGTTTTCGGGGTGGTGCGTGTTGGTGATGGCGAAACCTTGGGTTTGCGAGCCGGTGATGTGCGTGGTGTAGCCGCTCACCGTATCTTCGCGTATGGTATACACGATCTTCTTGCCATCCTCGTAGACGGGCAGATTGGTGAACGCGCTGTCGTTCCGCCAGTTTCCAACCGCATCGAGTGTCACGCTTTGATCGGTTTCCTCTCCGTTTTTCAACAGATGCACGGTTACGCTGTCAGGGCGCTTCTGGTCCTGGTTGTCGGCGTCGTCCCATGCTTTTTCAACGCCGATCGACGTGGTTTCGGGCGTGTGCGTGTTGGTGCATTGTTCGGTGGCAGCCGAACCGTCGGTGTTGTATTGCACGTCAGCGCATTGCGAGTCGTACCCGCCCAGCGTCGTGGTTTCGACGGCCATGTAGGCCGCGGTTTTGCCGTCGACTTTCACCGGCAGTCCCGTCCATTGCACGTTATCGTTCTTGTCGGGATTGAGTATGCGGCTTTGCCCGTCGACTTTCGTATAATCGGCATCGCCGTCGGTCTTGCGGTACAAATCGAAGGTGACGGATGCACGTTTGCCGTCCTGGTTGTTATTGTCGTTCCATGTTTTCGTAACAGTCAACGACGTGGTTTTCGGTGCGTCCTCCGCCTGCACGTGACCGATGCCGTCGCTACCGGTCACATTTTTGCCGTCGACGGTGATGGTGCCGTCTTCGCCGACCAGAATGATGATCGGATCCATGACTTGGTATCCGTCCGGTGCGTTGGCTTCGGTCAGCTTGTACCGTCCGGGCAGGAGTTCGAGCGTTTTCGTCTCGCTGCCGGAGGTGGTCCATGTCCAATCGGATTCCACCTGCGACGATCCGACACGAGTCAGCTGCATGGTGGCACCGTCGACGGGTACACCGGCATTCGCCGCATCCACCTTTGTGAATTGCACCTTGAACTTCGTTTTGTGGTCGTTGCTGCAGTTCCAACGGTAGTTGCCCAATGTGGTCGTCTTGCCGTCGCTGTCTTTGGCTACGGCGACGATCAATTTGCCGCTTTGCCCGTCTACGGTAACGGTTTTGTTGTCGTATCGTCCGTCGTATGCACCGGCAGCGGTCTGCGCGTCATGTCCGGGGAATATCACATAGAGCGGAGCGGATTTCTCGTATTGCGAATCAGTGCTGCCGGGCACTTTGCCGTCCGGACCTGTCAGCTCGGTGACCTTATATACGGTGTCGTAGTCCAGCTGCAGTCGGTCGGACAGTCCGTTGGATGCTCCTGTGGTCAGCTGCTTGGTGATTTCTTTGCCAACCGTACCATTGCAGGTGCCGTCGGCATCGGCCGTAGACGACACGAAGTTGCATCCGGTGACGCTTTCCACTTTGAAGGTGGCGCTGCCCGCCGGCTTGCCGAGATCGCCATCCGCGTACTTGTAGATCTGCAGTGTGCTCTGGTCGTATTTCATGCCGCCTTTGCTCTGCTGCACGGTTCCGGTGATTGTGTTCTGCGAGGTTCCGCCGTTGTTCTCATACCCGGCGAGCACGATTTTGTTGCCGCCCAGCGATCCGAAGCTTTCGCCTGGTTTGAGCTGCACCGCGGCCGTGTAGGTGATGGTGCATGCACGGGCGTCGGGAATGGAGAACACTAGTTCGCGGGTCTGCGGATTGTATGACCATGTTGCACCGTTGATGGCGGTTCCATTGTCGGAGTCCATGATCGACACGCTGTTGGCGTTGAGGTCGAGTGCCTGACCCATGGTGTCGGTCAGAGTGAGGTTGTTGCCTTTGTTAAGCGTGTCCGCATTCGGGTTGACTTTGACCGTGTAGTTCACGTTCGGCGCGGTCGTGGCATCGTATTTGCCGTTTTTGTCAAGAAGTTTCGGCTTGCTCGCGCCCACTGTGGCGGAAGCGTCGCCTCCGGCGCTGCCATCAATGTCGATGTGCGCCTTGTTCTCGTAATTTCCCCAATCAGGTGCGGTGATCGGGTCGATGCTCGTCTCATACACGATGAGCACACCAGCCGAGGTCTTCGCCTGGCTGAACGCCGGGGTACCCTTGGCTATGGTGAAGGTCACCGTGCCGTCGCCGTTGTCTTTGGCGCTCACTCCGGACAGCATTTTTGTGGTGCTGGAAGCGTCGAAGATCTTCAACGATTTCGCGTCGTACCGCGTGTGGACGGGCAACGTATCGGTCACCACGATGTTTTCGGCGTCCGACATCACGTCATGCACTTTGATGCGCCAGCGGATCACGCCTTTGGAGTTGGCGGTGTAGCCGTACCCGTATTGGTCCCAATACTGGTTGGCGTCTTCCTTGCCGAGCACGTCGCCGCGATGCTGGTGTTTCGCCGTGGAGGTTTTGTTCAATGCCGAAGCTCGGTTCCACACGGTTTCGTCGGTCACACCGTCGTTGACGGTGGACTGGTATTGCACGTACACCGTAGTGCCTTTGGGCAATGATGCGAACACGATGGTGAATCCCCTATCGGTGGCCTCTGTCGTGTATCCGCCCGCGTATTGCTGCGTCAGGGCGGCGTCGGTGTACACTTTAATGCTGTCTTTCACCAAGGTTTGCTTGGATCCCAGATCCTTGCCGCTGTCGTCCACATCCAGCTTGTCGGTCAGTTCGGCGTTGGTGAGGTCTTCCAAGGCTTTCATGCTGGTCACCCACGTCAGGTTCTTCGCTTCGGATGCCGGCGACGTGCATGTTTTCTTCAGTTCGACCGCGTCCGTGCCGAGTTGAGGTTCGGCCGTGGCTGTTTTGCCGGTTCCATCCTGAGGTTTTACGGTGACTTCGTTCTTGTATTTCTGGTGTTCGCCGCTTCCTTCGACCGGCACGTTTTTCGCTTCGGTCCAATACTGGATTTGGAAATGGTCGTAGCCGCCGGAGGGCAGGGTCACGGTGCCTGCTACGAGATCGCTCCAGCTAAGTTTGATGTAATGCTGCGGATTGTACGGGTCGTCGTCCGTATATGCGCCGGGCGAGCCGGTCGGACACACGGATTTCCAGTCGCCGCTGTTGTAGCAGCTGAGCACCAGATCTCCGGTCGGTTCCTTGAGGTTGTTCTTGTCGAGCAGATCTTTGACGGTGGCTCCGTCGACGGATTGGCCTTCGCCAGCGCCGATGGTGATGTTCCAAGTGAAGCCTTGCGTGCCATTTTCGTCTTTTGCTGCGGTTGCGCTTTTGTTCACATACCAGTCGCTGTAGTTGAACCAGATGGAGTTGCTGGTTTCCTTCTTGTTGACGTCTTCGTTGCTGGAATAGGTCACCTTGTTTTTGTTTTCGGTGGCATTGCTGCAATTGCCGGCCTCGCGGCATGCCTTGATGACGCTGTCTTTGTCGGCGTTCACCGAGTAGCGCACGTATAGTTTCTCACCGTCGCCCATGGAGCCGATGGTGACGTTGAAATTATGGTCGTCGGTTTTGGAGGATTGCCATGCGCCCGTGTATTCGTTCTTGCAGTCGGCGTCGGTGTAGATGTGCACGGATCCGTCCACGAAGGTCAGCAGGCCGCCCATGGTGTCGTCTATGGTCACGCCGGTGTTCGTGCCTGTAGAGGTCACTTCCAAAACGAAATCGTAGGTGGATGCGTCGGAAGTGGAGATTGCCGGGCGTTTGACCACGTTGACGCTGTGTTTGCCCTCCACGTTCACGGTGATGGTGCCATATCCGGGGAAGGTAAAGCTGGTATCGCCGCCAGCCGAACCACCGGTTTTGTTCGAGGTGATGGTTCCGTCAGTGGTCACGAACGCTTCGATGTTGGACCCCGCCGATTCGCCGCGGGTGTAGGTGGCCACCATTTTGTCGCCGTCGATGGTGTAGTAGCCGACCACGTCGCCACCGTTGTAGATCGGGTATTTCTCGTTCGATTTGTATTCCAGATTGCTGGGAAGGTCGTAGACGAAGGTGTCGCCCTCGTTGATTTTGACGTCGTTCGGCACTTTCCAATGCAGTTCGGTGCGGATCTGATCACCGTAGTTGACCTGCATGCCGGAAATGTACGGCTTCCACGTCTTGCCTCCGTCGGAACTGATTTCGAAGGAGGTGTCGTCCTTGTCAACCCAACCGAGATCGCTGATATTGTATCCCTCAGCATACGCGCGTTGCGGCGCTGCGATCACACTTGCGAAGATCATCGCAACGATTGCCACCAACGCGGCAATCGTTGTCATTCCATGCCGCTCACTTACGGCTTTATGCATGCCTGCCATTCTTCCCCCTGGTCGCAATGCAATCTAGTCGGTTTTACCCGTAAACCTGCTATTTCTCTGGACCCTACTAGACCACCCCACACAGACAATGAAACACTCTGAAAACAGGTGCAAGCATGACCTTATAAAAGGTTTAACATGCCGTCAAAAGTTGGAAAAAACGTTTGACGGAACACCCCTAAATCGGAGGATTATGCAAGAAACGCCGAAAACAATCACCCGAGCTGTTTCAATGTTTCATGAGACAAACTGCAAATGGAAGCGTTTGCAAAACGGGGTGCGTCATACGGTGCACCCCGTCACATAACAACAGACCGTTCCGAAACCGACCTCATCCGAACATGAAAGGTCCCACAAACCGGATCAATGCGTGATACCCATCATCGAAAGACACCAAGCATTCTCATAGGAGATCTCCTCCCACTGCTTGTACCTTCCAGACGTACCCCCATGACCAGCCTCAACCTCAATCTTCGCCACGGCATCCACGCCCGCACGCTGCAGTCGGGCCAACCATTTCATCGGCTCCACATACAGCACACGAGTGTCATTCATCGACGTGGTAATGAAAATCTTGGGAAAAACCGCAACCCGCGCATCATTTGCATCAGACGGCGCATTCTCATACGGCGTATATTCCTTCATATACCTGTACACGTCCGCATTATGCAGCGGATCGCCCCACTCATCCCACTCCGTAACCGTCAACGGCAACGACGGATCAAGAATCGACGTCAACGCATCCACAAAAGGCACATCCGCCTCAACGCCCGCGAAACATTCGGGAGCCATATTCGCCACGGCACCCATCAACAGGCCACCGGCGGAACCGCCATCGGCCACCGTGCGAGCAGGCGACGCCAAACCGGCACGCTGCAACGCACGCACGGCATCAACGAAATCCTCAAACGAATGCTTCTTATTGAGCAAATGCCCCTGCTCATACCAGGCACGACCCATCTCACCGCCGCCGCGAATGTGCGGCACCGCATAAAGCACACCACGATCAAGCATGCTGATGCGAGACACCGAGAATCCCGGATCCGAACTGATCTCATACGCGCCATACCCGGTAACGAACATCGCCGAATCACACGCGGGCACATCCCTGCGCCACACCAAGGAAACAGGAATGCGCTCGCCATCGCGGGCGGTAACCCACACCCTGCGCTCCATGTATTCGCGCGGTTCAAATCCACCAAGCACCGTGGCACGCTTCAACAGGCGATCCTCGCCGGTCGCCGGATCGATATCATGCAGTTCGCCGGGACGCGTGTAACTGGAGAACGAGTAGCGCATGCGGGGCGCATCATACGAAGGATTACCTCCCACACCAATCGAATACAAGCGCCGGGTCTCCCCCGGCATCGCATCGGCGGTCGCGCCATCCGATGAGGTCATCGCCTTGCGGGAAACCCCATGCACGGCCGACCCCTCGCCTTGCGCGGCGGCCAATTGGTCGAGCGCGCCCCACACTTCGGCACGTTCCTCGTTGATCTCGTCCACCGACTCGTCGACATCCCAATCGTCTTCCAACGCGTGGGGAACCAGCTCGGTGAACTTCCATGGACGCCCCGCAAGAAAATCCTCCGCAGCGGCATCCTTCGTCATCACCGCAATATGCGTCAGGCTTTCCGCCCGGTACTGCAGCGCCACATAATGCCGGTGAATCGAGATCCCCTCAATGCCAAGACCATGCGCACCCTGCAAAATGGCTGGATTGCAGGGATTGGAATACGGTGTGCCGATCGGCATCCCAGAAGCGCCCGGTTCGACCTCGTCGCCATACTCGCATCCGTACGGCGAACCGACGGCCACACGCACGCCCTCACCCAAACGGTACGGGGGCTCATGGGAGCGCATGTCGATCACATCGATTTCGAAATTCGGGTTCAACGCATTGTGATAGACCACGGCGAGCGGAATATCCTCACCGCGTTCGCCGGCACCTTCGAAACGGCTGAAACTCACGTCGTATTCCACGTCCTGCTCGCGCGGAATGAACGCGCGGAATTCACCTTCCGGATCGTCGGTGGAAAGCAGCAGCACTTCGGTAGTGGTTTTCGATCCGGTGCCGATCACCAGATTGCGTTCGTCGAACGACAGGCCGATGCCCACCCAGAATCGTTCGTCCTGTTCGTGATACACTTCCACATCGTCGGTGACGGGGGTGCCGACGCGGTGCCTCATCACCGCGTATGGACGCCACGCGTCGTCGAGCTTCACATAGAACACCCATTGCGCGTCCGGTGTGAAGCAGGCGCCACCGATGCCCTTGAACACTTCCGGCAGTTCCTTGCCGGTTTCCAAGCTGCGGATGCGGAAATCGTAACGTTCGTCGCCGCTGGTGTCGGTGCCGTACAGCATCCAACGTCCGTCTTTGGAAATATCCATGCCGCCGATACGGAAGAAATCATGGCCTTGCGCTTCGGCATTGGTGTCGAACACCACTTGTTCGCCGTCGATAGGCACGCCGATTTCAATGGTTGGCGGATCCCAATCGTCTGCGCTTCGAATCGGCACACGGCATTGCACCGCATACTGCTGGCCCTCCTGGGTGCGTACGAAATACCAGTAGCCATCCATGCGTGTCGGCACGGACATGTCGTTTTCCTGAACGTGCGACTTGAGCTCGTCGAACAGTGTGGAGCGTAGGGTTTTCAACGGTTCCATGCGCTGCTCGCAATACCGGTTCTGCGCGGCGACGTAATCCTGCACGTCATGCGATTCCTTGTCGCGCAGCCATTCGTACTCGTCGATGAAGGTGTCGCCGTGGAATACGCGCTCCTTCGGCACACGCTTCGCGATCGGCATCCCGCATTTGTCTTGCACGCTTTCGTCGCTTTCTCGCGCGCCCGTTGCGCCCTGTTCACCCCGAAAATCAGTCATGCACGCGATTATACCGGCATTGCATTCCCAATCCCACGCGGCACGCAACCCCTGCTCTGGGCGTACGAAAAAGTCAGACGCCCATCTGTTGTTTCAGGAACGGCAGCATGGTTTTCATGATGTTCGATCCGGTCGTTCCCGTGAATACCGGCACGTCGGTGACCGGCATCGGCTGCGTGGCCACGCGCCCGGCGACGGAACCGAAATTGCCGGTCACTTCGCGCGGTGACAGCTGCCGGATGCCGATCGCCAGCACACGCCCCGGGTAGCGGCGTGCGATCGTGGCGTATGTGGTCGGATCCTTCTGCCCGTCGTCGCCGATCAGAATGAACTTCATATCTGGAAAATCGGCCATGAGCTGTTCGGCGTATTCAAGCTTGTGCTGCACGCCCGACGGAATGAAGGTTTTCGGCCTCGGGTCAAGGTCGCGCAGCAGCAGCGGCCCTTCCGGAAAACCGTGGTTCGTAATGAAATGGCGGATCGAGCTTTCCACATTCCATGGCGAAGTGGACAGGTAGAAGAACGGCGCGTCCGGGAACATGTCCGCGATGCGGTTGAACAGCAGGTTCATGCTGGCCACCGGCACTTTTTTGCGCGGATTAAGCAGCAGCAGATTGTAGGCGGCCTTCATCAGACGCGGCGCCTGCGTGACCATGATGGTGTCGTCCACGTCGGAGATCACGCCCACTTTGGTGCCGCTGGGAATGGTGAAAAGATTGGCGTTGACCGGCTTGCGGCTGCGCACTTTGTACGAGACGTTGTGGATGCCCGGTTCGAGCGAATGCTCGGCCACGAGGTCGAGGTAGCCGGCATCGTCGGATGCCGCGAATTCGCTGGAAATATCAGGATTGCTGTCGATCGCGTCGTATACTTCCGACGCACCCACCTGCACTGTTTCGATGGGCATGTCATCGATGGCGATCCGCACTTTGGTATGCGGGGACGGCACCATCAGCATGCCACGGATGCCGCGAATCAGGCGGCCGGCCTGCCGTTTGAACGGGCCGTATACGGTACGGCAAATCAGTCGGGAGTAGTGTTCGGTGCCATAGCCGACGTAGGGTTCGACACGTGGATACCAGTCGAGCGACCGCACCAATGCGGTCGAGAATTTCAGCCAGACACTGAATGCTTTGGTGATCGTGCGGCGGAACAGCCTGGTCAGCGGCGGTTTGACTTCAAGACGCTCATGTCTGGAGGCCGCGTCGAAGGTGGTGACCACCTTGCGTGCCGGAATCGGCACGGTGGGCATGTCATCGCAAGAATCGTCCATCCGCTCCCCCATACGCTGCTGTTCGCGCTGCTGGTCATGCTGCGGCGCACGCTGCGGCGGGAACTGCGGCAACGGCTGAATTTCACTCATATGCCCACTATAGGGGTCGCGTTCGAACAAACAGTAACGCCACCGAGAAAATCAGGGAACTTTCAGGGCCCCGCAAGGCACTTCCCATAAAAAGGCTGCGGCCGGCGGGTACGATGCGCGACCGTAAGCCCGGCCGAACGGCCTTGAGTGTGCCGCGCATCGCACCCGCCGGCCGCAGCCATAATTAAAACTAGACGTCCGTGCTATTCAGTCAGCCACAATCTTGGCATACTCGTCAGCGCTAAGCAGGTCAGGCTCGTCATCCTCAAGCTCGATCTTGAAAATCCAGCCCTCGCCGTACGGATCGTCCGTCACAATGCTCGGATCGTCCGCAGCCTCGTTGTTGACGTAGCGGATGGTGCCAGCCACCGGCGAGACCAGCGCGGTGACCGCCTTGGAGGATTCGAATTCCGCCACTTCGTCGCCAGCTTCGACCTGCGTACCGACTTCAGGCAAATCGATGTACACGAGTTCGCCGAACTGTTCGGTGGCGTATTCGGTAACGCCCACCATGGCGGGTTCAACGGAGGAATCCACCCACACGTGCTCGTCGGAGTATTCGAGGTGCTCGGGCACGTCGAGGTTCACTTTGCTATCGTTTGCTTCGCTCATGCCGCCCATTGTACGGCGTATGCGAACGCCGCGCACCCGCGCCACGCGTAACGGGTCAGCGTACCGGTCCGGATGGCATGGCGCCGACTACCTGCACGATGGTGCCTTCCGGACAGTTGTCGTAGATCCACTTGGAATCGGCTTCGTACATGTTCACGCAGCCGTGGGAGCCGTAGTGCGCCGGGTCGCCGTGGGCGATGCCGTAATTGTTCCAGCTTGCCGTGTGGAAGCCTTCGCCGCCGTAGAAGTAGCTTACCCACTTCACACCCTTGGACAGGTAGCGCGAGCCGTCGTCGTTCATGCCGGTCATGTCCTGGATCTGATACTTGAGGTAGATGTAGAAGGTGCCCAGGTCGGTTTCGTGCTTGCCGGTGGTGCCCGTGCACACCGGGAAGGTCTTGACGGCCTCGTCGTTGTGATACACGGTGGCAGTTTGCGCGGTGCGGTCCACCACGATGCGGTATTCGCTCTTCTTCTGCACGGTTTTGAAGTTCTGCACATCACCGTCCACCGGAATGGTGGCGCCTTGGCCGTTTTTGAGCGCTTCGCCGATCTTCGGTGCGAGCGCCTCCATGTTCTTGACCTTCACGCCGTTCACGCCTTTGACGATGGTGGCCAGCACTTTGCCGCTGTTGTCGACGGCGTCTTCCTGGTCGACCGCGTCCTGGTTGAGCTGGGCTGGGACCTGCTGCTGCACGTAGTTGGTGATGGCGTTGTCATCGTAGGACAGCGAAAGCGTGCCGTGTTCGAGGTCGGCGTCGGTTTTCAGCCATGAGGCCACGACTTCGGCTGGAATCTGGAAGGTCTTGCCTTGTCCGTTGTCCAGCACAATCGGCGCATTCAGTCGCGCGTTTGCCTGGTCGGCCACGTTTTGGGCTTCAGGCAGTGCGACCGGCACGTCGATGGTTTCGTACGTAATCGTCACGCTGCCGCTGTGCCCCGGGTTCGCGATGGCTTTGGCGACCGTGTCAATCACGTTGTCCACCTTCGGGGACCTGCCGCCGCGGCCTTCCACTGCGACGAAGGCGCGCGCGTTGGCATCGTACGATGCGGTGGACGGTACCGCGCGGTCGGTGTCCTGCACGAATTTGTCGGTGACGAACGTCCTGAGGGCCAGCTTGTTGGACTTGGCGTTCAGCGGCACGTTCTTCTTGACGAACGGGTTGACTTCGTTGATGTATTCGAGTGCGCCGTTGGTCTGGTGCTTGGCGGCGAGCAGTTCCGTGACCGTCTTGTCGACGTTGTAGCTCACGCCGAGGTCGCTCAGGCTGCCGGAAGCGTTGTTGCCGTTGCCGTCCTTGATGTTCACGGTGGTGTTCTTCACGGCGGCCGTCACCGTGTTTTTCAGCTGGTCGGCGGTCTGTCCGGCCACACTGGTTCCGCCGAAGGTCACGCCCGGCGCGGCCTTGTCTTGGAAGTACCAGCGTGCGGTGAAGAAGCCGGCGATCGCGGCGACCACCAGCACGGCGAGCACGATTCCGGTGATGATCAGCGGCAGTTTGCGTTTCTTGGCCACGACGGCTTCTCCTTCGACCGGCATGGTGAGCACGGGAATGGCGGGAGCGGGCGTGGATGAGGGCATGTCACCGGTAGGAATGGCACCAGTGGGAACAGCTCCGTTGGGGACAGTTCCGGCAGGCGTGGTTTCGGCGGCACCGGCCGTCGGGAATGACTGGAACGGCTGGGTCTGGTCCGATGCGAAATTCAACGGCGGCATGGTCTCGGTGGCGGCGTTGGACACGTCGTCCTGTTCGGACACATCGGCCACGTCGGCGAGATTGATCGTATCGCCGTTCTCACCAGACTGCGGCGGCACGGCATTCACCCCTTCAAACGAGATGCCGGCGAAACTGTTGTCCGCATCGTTCTGCCCACTTCTATCAGACATGTATGTGGTTTCCTCATTCACTCTCTTAACGGTACATACCATGCAGCATGATACGCAGACGAGTGCCCAAACGAATACCTAAACAAGCTCCCCCGGCAACCGCCCCGAAGACAGGCTCAGCCGATACCACCTTTTAATGGCAGGTCTTGTCACGGCAGGTCGTGGCCGAGCCATTCCTCAATCATGTAGCGTGCGATCGTGGCTTTGCCCGGAGCCTCCATACGTCCCGAAACCAGTTCGCTCATGTATTCGTCGCGTGTGACCCAACGCGCCTGCAACGTTTCCTCGCCGTCCACGTGCACGTCGGTGGTGACCGCCACGCCTTTGAACGCCATCATGAGAGACGAGGGGAACGGCCACGGCTGGGAGCCGAGGTATTTGAGTTCGCCTATTTCGATGCCAACTTCCTCTTTGGCTTCGCGCCGGCATGCGTGCTCCAGGTTTTCGCCAGCCTCCACGAATCCGGCCGAAACCGAGTACAGGCCGTTGTTGCGCCATGCGCTGTTGTGCTGCAGCAGCAGACGGTCATCATGGTCGACGATCGCGGTGATCACCGCTGGCTCGATTCGGGGGAACAGCAAACGATTGCCATCCTCATCGTTCGTGCAGTGCTGAGCCCAGCCGCCGAGCGCCGGTTCGACGGGCGCGCCGCACGTCGGGCAGTGACGCTGCCGGGCGTGCCACATGCTGAGCGAGATGGCGGAGGTTGCCTGTCCGGCTTCGCGTGCGCTGGCGTGGGGTGCGAATCCGCGCAGGTCCACCCAGTCGAATCGGGTTGCCGCGCTTTCCAGCAGCGATTTCGCGTTTTCCTGCGATTCATGCGCCGGCACTTCGGCGAACGCGTCGTCCGCTCCCCCGCTGCGAGCCGTCGCAGCCGTAATCGTCGTATCGTTCGGCTGGACGTGCGTCACGTCCACGGCGATGACGTGCTCGCTCAATCGTCCGCCGTACGAGCCGAGGAATATCGCGAGCGCCGATGGGTGCGATTCGAGTTCCGCGGCAACGTACGCGCCCGGCAGTTGGGCGAGGCGCATTTTCACGTTGGCGTAGTCGGCGATGGCGCCTTGGCCGTGCGGCACGGCCACTTTGCCGTCTTTGACGAGGATGACTTTCGTTGCCGGTTCCGCCAGGACTTTGGCGAACAGGTCGGGTTCGCCGCGTCGTGCCACTTCGTAGTCGATGTCTCCTTGGGCGAGTGGCAGGAACGGCAGGGTCTGCGTCAATGCCAGTGGTGAGAACACGCTCATGGTTGTGTTGCCTCTTTCATGCGTGTTATATACGGAATATATTCGTTATACATACGTAGTACATATTTCGTATATACGTTTTATATATTTTCTCTATATCTTGTCGATACGCCGGATGGTCTGCCACAGATAATCGTCGCAGCCGGCTCAGCCGACTCGCTTCACCAGTTCCAGCAACGCGGCGGCCACCTGGTCGGGGTGTTCGTACGCGCTGAAGTGGCCGCAGTCGTCGATCACCGTCATCGTCACGTCGGTTTTCGTCATCGCGTCGGCGACCGGCTTCATCACTGCCGGCGGGCTGGACGGGTCCTTGTCGCCGCAGATTACTGCGACTGGCACGTTGATGTTCGGCAGCAC
>ULQC01013769.1_pt1 | contig 27210 bp, 29 predicted proteins | sample 1954091 | NCBI WGS metagenome assembly ULQC01 (sample SAMEA4835645, study PRJEB28245) | human gut metagenome | biome: gut microbiome; material: fecal sample | place: Denmark | collected 2008
GGCCTTGGGCTGGATATTTCGCCCGCCGTGCTCATCCCGCGCCCCGACACCGAGGTGCTGGTGCAGACGGTCGTCCACGAGCTGGACTCCGGCGCGGACTGCCGTGTGCTCGACCTGTGCGCGGGCAGCGGCTGCATCGGCCTCGCCGTGGCAAGCCAAGTGCTGCGCAGCCGCGTGCTGCTCGGCGAGTGGGACGAGGAGGCGCTCAAGGTCTGCCGCCAGAACATCCGCCGCAACCAGCTCTCCGCGCGCGTGACGAGCCTGCGCATGGACGCGCGCGAGAAGCCCTCGCGCCAGCTCGGCGAGTTCGACTGCATCGTTTCCAACCCGCCCTATATCCCCACGGCGGACATTGAAGCGCTCGATCCCTCCGTGCGCGACCACGAGCCGCACCTCGCGCTTGACGGCGGCGCGGACGGATTGGATTTCTACCGCGTCATCGCGGATAAATGGCGCGACGCTCTCTTGCCGAACGGACTCATGGCCTTCGAGGTCGGCATCGGGCAGGCGGACGAGGTGCTGCGCATCATGCGCGCGAACGGCTTCGGCGATATCCAGATCGTCAAGGACCTGCACGGTATCCCCCGCGTGGTCTACGGACGGCTTTGCAAAGAGATCTGACAAAAAATTTTAAGATACAGAAGCAGAAACAGGAGGATGAACCAATGGCAGCAGAGAAAGTGACTAAGGCGGCGCCCACCGCGCCCAACGCCGACAAGAAGCGCGCCATCGAAACGGCGATGGCACAGATCGAAAAGCTCTACGGCAAGGGCTCCATCATGCGCTGTGGCGACGAGCAGGCCGCGAACGTGGAGGCCATCTCCACCGGCTCGCTGGCGCTCGACCTCGCGCTCGGCATCGGCGGATTGCCCAAGGGCCGCATCGTGGAGATCTACGGCCCCGAGTCCTCCGGCAAAACGACGCTCGCCCTGCACGTCCTCGCGCAGGCGCAGAAGGCGGGCGGCGAGGTCGCGTTCATCGACGCCGAGCACGCGCTCGACATCGGCTACGCCCGCGCCCTCGGCGTGAATGTGGAGGATATGCTCGTCTCCCAGCCGGACACCGGCGAGCAGGCGCTCGAGATCACCGAAGCGCTCGTGCGCTCCGGCGCGATCGACGTGATCGTGGTGGACTCCGTCGCCGCGCTCGTGCCGCGCGCGGAGATCGAGGGCGAGATGGGCGACAGCTTTGTCGGCCTCCACGCCCGCCTTATGTCGCAGGCGCTGCGCAAGCTCGCCGGCGCGATCAACAAGACCAACTGCATCGTCATCTTTATCAACCAGCTGCGCGAGAAGGTCGGCGTGATGTACGGCAACCCCGAGGTCACCACCGGCGGCCGCGCGCTGAAGTTCTACGCGAGCGTGCGCATCGACGTGCGCCGCATCGAAACGCTCAAGAACGGCAGCGAGATGATCGGCAACCGCACCCGCGCCAAGGTCGTGAAGAACAAGATGGCGCCCCCGTTCCGCGAGGCGGAGTTCGACATCATGTACGGCGAGGGCATCTCCATGCTCGGCGAGCTCATCGACCTCGGCGTGAAGCTCGACCTCGTGCAGAAGAGCGGCTCGTGGTACTCCATGGGCGAGACGCGCATTGGCCAGGGCCGCGATTCCGCCAAGCAGTACCTACGCGACAACCCCGAGATCGCCGCGAAGCTCGAGAGTGACATCCGCCGCGACTTCCACAAGCTCATGAGCAATCAGTCGAGGATCGCCGCCAAGGCGGCGGGCCGCGCCGTGGACGTCAGCGCCGACGATTTTGAGGGCTGATGAAGGTCGAGCGCATCGAACGGTCAAAGCATAAGCAGGAGCGCGTTCTCGTGTATCTGGAGGGGGGAGACCTTCTCCGGATCACCGAGAGCGAGCTTCTGCGTTTCGGCTTATATGTGGGGCTGGACATTTCGCCCGAGACTGTGGTACAATTACAAAAAAGCAGCGCGCGCAGCGAGACGCGCGTGCGCGCCGCCAATATGATCTCCGCCCGCCCGCTCTCAAAAAAGGAGCTGACGCGCCGCCTCGTGCAAAAGGGCTCCGAGGCGGATGACGCCGGCGCGGCGGCGGCGTATCTGGAGAATATCGGCGCGCTGGACGACGCGGCCTATGCCGCCATGCTCGTGCGCCATTACAGCGCACAGGGCTGCGGTCCCGCCCGCATCCGCGACGAGCTTTACCGCCGCGGCGTCCCCCGCGAGCTGTGGGACGAGGCGCTGGAAACAGCCCCCGACGCGCAGGAGACGCTCGCGTGCGTCATCGCGTCGAAAACGCGGGGGAAGCCCCTGAACGAAAAGGACTATAAACGCTTGTCGGACGCTCTGCTGCGCCGCGGCTTTTCGTGGGGCGAGGTCAAGACCGCCCTGCGGACGGCGGGCGCGGCGTTGACGGACGCGGACGACGGGCTGTGACCGAAAACGATTTTTGCCGCCGGTGCGCGGCGGACGGGAAGAGGACTATGGCATACAAACTTCACTTTATTTCGCTCGGCTGCGCGAAAAATATGGTCAACTGCGAGCAGATGATGGCCCTGTGCCGCGATGCCGGCATGGAGCTTTGCCCGTCGCCCGAGGGCTGCGACGCTGCGGTGGTCAACACCTGCGGCTTCCTCTCGAGCGCGAATGAGGAGGCCATCGAGAACATTCTCGCCATGGCGGAGCTGAAAAAGGCCGGCAAGCTCAAGAAAATTTTGGTCACCGGCTGCATGACGCAGCGCTATCAGGGTGAGGTGGCAAAGGAACTTCCCGAGGTGGACGGCATTCTCGGCACCGGCAGCTACAAGGACATTGTGGACGCGGTCGAGACCGTCATGGCGGGCGGCACCGTCAGCCGCTTCGACGACATCAACGCGCCGGTCGACGAGTTCGGCCGCGTGCTCACCACGCCGGGTCACTACGCCTTCCTGCGCATCGCGGAGGGCTGCGACAACTGGTGCGCGTTCTGCATCATCCCCAAGCTGCGCGGCAAATACCGCTCCCGCACGATGGAGCATGTTCTCGCCGAGGCAAGGCAGCTCGCCGATTCCGGCGTCAAGGAGCTCATCGTCATCGCGCAGGACATCACACGCTACGGCATGGACTGGGACGGCAAGCCCCATTTGGCCGACTTTTTAGAGGAGCTTTGCAAGCTCGATTTCCATTGGATCCGCCTGCACTACCTCTATCCCGAGTGGATCGACGACCGCCTGATCGACGTGATCGCCCGCGAGGACAAAATTCTGAAATACCTTGACATTCCGCTCCAGCACTGCAACGATAAGATCCTCAAGAAGATGAACCGCCGCGGCGACAAGAAATACCTCTGCGCCCTGCTCGATAAGCTCCGCGAGCGCATCCCCGGCCTCGTGCTGCGCACGTCCATCATCGCGGGCCTGCCCGGCGAGGGCGAGGAGGAGTTCGACGAGCTGTGCGATTTCCTGCGCGAGCAGAAGCTGCTGCGCGCGGGCGTGTTTCCCTATTCCCCCGAGGAGGGGACGCGCGCGGCGAAGATGGAGCGCGTCGACTCCGACGAGGCGGCCCGCCGTGCCGAGCGGATCGTGGACATTCAGAGCGAGATCATCGACGCGTGGAACGACGAACGCCAGGGCGACGTGATGGAGGTCCTCTGCGAGGGCTTCGACGGGCAATCCATGCTCTTTGTCGGCCGCAGCTATGCAGAGTCGCCGGACATCGACGGGCGCATCTACTTCTCCGCCCCGCGCGACGTCGCGGCGGGCGAGTTCGTGCCCGTGCGCATCACCGGCGCGATGGACGGCGAGCTGACCGGCGAGCTGGCCGAGGAATAAGACGCCGCGCGGACGCGGCAAAATAGAAAACCGGCGCGCGAGCGCCTTGAAAGGACTGTTCACAGATGACGACTGCCAATAAGCTCACCCTTGCGCGGGTGGCGCTCATCCCCGTATTTCTTGTGATCCTGTATCTGGATTTCCCCTATGCGCGCTGCGCCGCCTTCGGCGTGTTCGTGGTCGCGTGCCTCACGGATTTCGTGGACGGCTACATCGCCCGCCACTACAACCAGGTCACGAATTTCGGCAAATTCATGGACCCGCTGGCGGATAAGGTGCTCGTTATGGCGGCCATGTGCTACCTCGTCGAGATCGGGCAGATGCCCGGCTGGTGTCTGGCCATCGTGCTGCTGCGCGAGTTCGCGGTCTCCGGGATGCGGCTCGTTGCCGTCGAGCAGGGCCGCGTGATCGCCGCGGCGTGGTCCGGCAAGGTCAAAACGGCCTCGACCATGGTCTGCCTCTGCGCGATGCTGCTCAACGTTTTCGGCGCATACGCGTGGTTCGATCCCCTGTGCAATGCCGTCATCGTGCTGACCACAGCCTATTCCGGCATTGAGTATTTCATCAAAAATGCCGACGTGTTCCGCGAGCCGGACTGAAGCCAAGTTAATTTTGCTCTGAAAAGGAGTTTCTGTATGTACCTCTATAATTCCGCCACCCACAAAAAGGAAGAGCTCAAGACCCATACCCCGAACCACGTCGAGATGTACACCTGTGGCCCGACCGTCTATCACTTTGCCCACATCGGCAATCTGCGCAGCTACATCATGGAGGATGTGCTGGAGAAGTACCTCCGCTTCGCAGGCTACAGCGTCAACCGCGTGATGAACATCACCGACGTCGGCCACCTTACGAGCGACGCCGACGAGGGCGAGGACAAGATGCTCAAGGGCGCCAAGCGCGAGCACAAGTCCGTCATGGAGATCGCGCAGTTCTATACCGACGCCTTCTTTGCCGACTGCCAAAAGCTCCACATCAAGCGTCCCGACGTCGTGCAGCCTGCCACCGGCCTCATCGACGACTATATCAAGATCATCACCAGGCTGCTTGACACCGGCTACGCCTACCTCGCCGGCGGCAACGTCTACTTCGACACGAGCAAGCTGGACCGCTACTATATCTTCAACGACCACAACGAGGAGGACCTCGCCGTGGGCGTCCGCGAGGGCGTGGAGGAGGACACGAACAAGAAGAATAAGAACGACTTCGTCCTCTGGTTCACCAAGTCCAAGTTCGAGGATCAGGCGCTCAAGTGGGATTCGCCCTGGGGCGTCGGCTATCCCGGCTGGCACATCGAGTGCTCTGGCATCTCCATGAAGTACAACGGCGAATACCTCGACCTGCACTGCGGCGGCGTGGACAATGCCTTCCCGCACCACACGAACGAGATCGCCCAGTCCGAAAGCTACCTCGGACATCCTTGGTGCCCCCACTGGTGCCATGTTGCCCACCTCAATACAACGGACGGCAAAATGAGCAAGTCCAAGGGCGAATTTCTGACCGTTTCCCTGCTTGAGCAGAAGGGCTACGACCCGCTGGCCTACCGTTTCTTCTGCCTGCAGAGCCACTACCGCAAGAGCCTTGTGTTCACCTGGGAGAATCTGGACAATGCCGTGCTCGCCTACAACAAGCTCCTTGCGAAGATCGCCAACCTCAAGGACGAGGGCGGCGTGGACGAGGCCGTGCGCGCCGAGTACCGCGCGAAATTCTCCAAGGAGATGGACAACGACCTCAACACCGCCATGGGCGTCACCGTGCTCTACGATGTGCTCAAGGCCAAGACGAGCGGCGCGACCAAGCTCGCGATCATCGCCGACCTCGACGAGGTCCTGAGCCTTGACCTCATCGCCAAGGCCGCCGCGCTGCGCGAGAAGAACGCCGCGGCCGCCGCGCAGAGCGCGGGTGCGTTCACCGTCATCGCCGAGGACGACACGCCGGACGAGGCCGTCGAAACGCTGATCCGTCAGCGCGCAGACGCCAAGAAGGCGAAGAATTTCGCCGAGGCCGACCGCATCCGCGACGAGCTGAAGGCACGGGGCATCGAGGTGACCGATGTACCGAACGGCGCGAAGTGGAAGCGCATCTGAAAAAACAGGAGGGCATTGCCATGCGTAAGATTCTCGTCGTCATTGATATGCAGAACGACTTCATCGACGGCTCGCTCGGCACGAAGGAGGCGCAGCAGATCGTTCCGCGCGTTGTGGAGAAGATGAAGGAGTACGACCCGTGGAACATCTATCTCACGCGCGACACGCATTACGAAAACTATCTCGACACGCAGGAGGGCCGCAACCTGCCCGTCGAGCACTGCATCGAGGGCACCCACGGCTGGCAGCTCAACGATGCGGTCGCCAAGGCTGCGGAGAAGGCGACCGTTATCGACAAGCCCACCTTCGGCTCCAACCGGCTCGCCGGTCTCCTGATGACCGAGCGCGCGCAGGAGGCGCTGGAGATCGAGCTGGTCGGCCTCTGCACCGATATCTGCGTGGTGTCCAACGCGCTGCTGTTCAAGGCGGCGATGCCCGAAGCGCCCATCACCGTGGACGCGAGCTGCTGCGCCGGCGTCACGCCGGAGAGCCACCGCCACGCGCTCGAGACGATGAAGATGTGCCAGATCAAGGTCGTCAACGACTGAGAAAAGAAAAAAAGGGAAGCGTCCCGCTTGCGGGACGCTTCCCTTTTTCAGCTCTCCATGTGCCTGCCGAGGAAGGAGGCGATGGTCTGCGCGAGCTTGTACTCCGTCTCGCCGACGTGGTTCTCACCCTCGTTCTCCACAAACAGCACCAGCCCCAGCGCGTCGCCCTCGGAAATGATGGGCGCGGCGATGGCGGCACAGCAGCGGTCGAGCGTGTCGGTGACGTAGACGCTGCGCTCGCTGCCCTGCGCGCGGTAGATGGCGCGGTCCTCCATGATCTGCTCCAGCTCGGTGCTGATGCGCTTGCCAATCAGGTCGCGCCGCGCGCTGCCCGCCGCGGCCACCACACTGTCGCGGTCCGTCACGGCGACGGTCAAGCCGGTGGTTTTGTTGAGTGTTTCACAGATCTGTGCGGCAAACTCGTCCACACCGCCCATGAGCGAGTATTTCTTGAAGATGACCTCGCCCTCCTTGCTCGTGTAGATCTCCAACGGGTCGCCCTCGCGGATGCGCATGGTGCGGCGGATCTCCTTGGGAATGACCACACGGCCAAGGTCGTCGATCCGGCGCACGATTCCGGTTGCTTTCATCTATGCCGATTCTCCTTTAACGTCGTTTTACTGGCCTTAGTCTTTGAAAATCGCGCCAGTTTATCCAAGGAACAAGCTGGAAGATTTTTGACAAAAAATGGTCCGCATCCATTTCGAATGCGGACGGTCCGATGATCTTATTGCTTTTGCGCTGCGGTCTGCTGCCCGAGCAGGCGGAAGCACAGCGCCGTGAGCAGGGGGATGGCGTAGGCGAGCAGCTGCGCCGTGCCGCCGACGCTCACGAGCAGGTTATAGATGGCGTGGTAGATGATGGCGACGCAGAGCAGGCCGAACAGGCACGCCGCGCGGAGCGGGCGGCTGCCCCATACGGGGCGCAGGACGCGGCCGTACACGCTGCCGCAGACGATGTGCATCGCGCCCGTACCGAAGCCGCGGATGAGCAGATAAACGAACTGCCCCGCGCCGTTCTGCGTCAGGTAGCAGACGTTCTCGAAGGTGGCGAAGCTCGCGAGCCACGCGAGGTCGGAGACGTAGAAGACCTGCGGCGTTTCCTGCCGCAGCAGCAAATGCAGCGTCCAGTAGAGCGTTCCGAGCGCGAAGGTCGCATAAAAGCAGGTCAGCAGGAACCAAGGCCGGCGGCGCGCCCGGTAGTATTCCCGCAGCGCGGCGCAGAAGCCGTAGGCCGCCGCGCGGATCGGTAGAGGTATGCTCGAAAGCCGCCGTCGCGGATGCGGGGCTGTTTGGCGATCAGGTAGGCGAACACTTCGATCATCAGGTCCTCGGACTCGTGGAGATCGTGAAGGCAGCCGTCGAGGTAGAGCGTGAGTTTGTCGCCGTGGCGCTCCATGAGAGCGCTCAGGCTGTCCTCGTCGCCGCCGAGATAGCGGCGGTAGAGAATATCGTCAGTCACTATGACGCGCCGCCTCCCGTGCTTTTTTCTCCATTATAGGGGATAGCGGTCCCGCTTGCAAGGGGAAACGTCTCTGCGGAACGACAGAAAAAACCGGCCGCCGAAGCAAGCGCTTCGGCGTCCCATGCCGCTGTGGTCAGATCCTGGTGAGGTAGATGACGCCCTCGACGGCGCTGAGCTCCCGAAGGATATCGTCGAGCGATGTACGGCCCTCCGCCCAGAGGGTGAACGTGCCGCACACGAGGTTATCGCCGTAGCCGGAATCGGCGTACAGCTCCAGCTCCGAGAGTGTGCAGTCCTTTTCCCGCGCGAGGCGGACGAGCTGCCCGATGCTCAGCTTCGAGCGGAGCTCGAAGTAGACGGTGGCGGTCTTCTGCCGGCTCTGGATGCGCACGTCCCCCAGCCGCAGCACGTTCATCGCCAGCAGAATGAAGGCGTAGCACACCGTGCCGCCCGTGTAGAAGCCCGCGCCGATGGCGGTGCCGATGATGGACACCGCCCAGAGTCCGGCGGCGGTCGTCAGGCCCTTGATCTCATGGCTCTTGGTGACGAGAATGGTGCCCGCGCCGAGAAAGCCCAGACCGGTGATGACCGAGGCCGGCATACGAACGAGGTCGGTCGAGCCGAAGACATCGCCGATGTAGAGGTTCGTCATCATCACCAGCGCGGCAGCGTCCGCGACAATGATGTAGGTGCGGAAGCCCGCCGCCTGCCGGTGCCGCTCGCGCTCATAGCCGAGCGTGCCGGCGAACACGGTCGTGAGCAGCAGCCGCACCGTGATGGAAAGGAGCGAGAGCGAGGAGAGCTGCGAAAAAAAGGTGTCCATCCGATCATTCACCCGCCTTAAAGAAAGAATGGCCGCTTTTGGCGCGGCCCGTTGTGGTCATATGGGAGAAAAACAGCAGTCCAAATCTCCCATACGTTTGGAAGGTTATACCACAACTGAACGGAGAATGCAAGAGAAAATCGTCCGCCGCGGAAATTTTTTTCCGCAGCGGACGATCGGGAGGACTCAGACCTCGTGCCAGACGGCGTCGATGACCTCGGTACGACGTTTTATTTCAGAGACGATATAGCTCCGGCCGACGGTCGTGAAAGACGTTGATGGAGTTGCGGACCTCCGCAAGGACGGAAAAATCGAGCGCGGCGGTGACGATCTCCTCTCCCACTCCGGCGGCGGCGAGCAGCTCGCCGCGGGGACCGAGGATGCGCGACGCGCCGCCGAACACAGTCTCGCCCGCCGTGCCGCAGGAGTTGCAGGCGGCCAGAAAGAGCTGGTTTTCGATGGCGCGCGCCGCTGTGAGCGTTTCCCAATGATACCGCCGCGCGGCGGGCCACTGCGCGGGCAGGAGCAGCAGCTCGACGCCCTGAAGCGCCAGCGTGCGGAAAAGCTCGGGGAAGCGGAGGTCGTAGCAGATGAGCAGGCTGCATTTGTGCCCGTCGAGCGAAAAGGTCGTGAGGTGATCGCCGGCGGCGTAGTGCTCGTGCTCGCCCATCGGGGTAAAGAGATGCGTTTTGTCGTAGGCCGCGAGACGCGCGCCCTGCCGGTCAAAGACATAGGCGGTGTTGTACACGCGCCCGCCGCGCCGGTCGGAGACCGAGCCGGCGACGATGTTCATGTTCAGCTCGCGGGCGAGCGGCGCGCACAGCGCCTTCACCGCCTCGCCGCCGCGGTCGCTCCGCTCCGGCAGATGGTCGGTGGGGAAGAAGCCGGTGTTCCAAGTTTCCGGCAGCAGCGCGGTGTCCGCGCCCTCCGCCGCCGCGCGGCGCAGCAGCGCCTCCGCGTGCGCGAAATTATAGGCACTCTCACCCAAACGCATATCCATCTGAATGACGCACAACCTCATGCACAGACCTCCTTGAATTTGGTTCGGACAGGCAGCGACGCTCACGCGCCGGCGCTGTAGGCGTTTGTGTAGAGGTTATCCTCCGTGACGCCCTCGAACACGGCGTCGTAGAGCGCGGCGAAAAGCAGCTTTTTCATCGTGCAGTCCAGCCTTTCTCATTCCTCGGCAAAGCGCGTGCGCGCCCGACCGATCTTTTTCTCGTAGCGGTCCTCCTCGGAGAAGATGCAGCCGCAGTATTTCTGGAGATAAAGCCCCATCTCACGAGCCTTTGCCTGTCCCGCGCGGAAGCCGGGGCGGAAGTCGCGGTAGAGAAATTCCACGCCGTACTTCTTCGCCATCGTCTCGCCGACCGCCTTGAGCAGCTCGTGGTTCTGGTAGGGGGAAATGAGCAGCGAGGAGGTGAACGCCTCGTAGCCGTGCTCGCTCGCGTACTTCGCCGCCGTGCCGAGACGGATGGTGTAGCAGTGCGCGCAGCGATGGTCAATGTCCGCGGCGACGGCGCAGACGAAGTCGCGCAGGCCGTAGTCCTCTAAGATATGCACCTCGACCCGCTCCTTTTCTCCGTATTCAAGTAGCGTCGAGCGGCGCTGGTCGTACTCTGTCCACGGGTGGATGTTCGGGTTGAACCACAGCGACACCGGCTCGATGCCCTCGCCGCGCAGGGTGTCCACGCAGTAGACCGAGCAGGGGGCGCAGCAGGAATGTAAAAGAATTTTATCCATAAAAGTCATCTCACGAAACGTTATCGGTATTTTTCTTGAACGGGCGAACGCGGAAAAAGGTTCCCGCGAAGGAGCCGTCCTTCAAAAGTTTAACATATTGTAAAGCCTTTGACAACGCCCCTTTTTTCAATTGACGAACCGTGCGCGATTATAGTATAATACATTGATTTAATATGCGGCGCTGTGCGCCGGCGAAGGAGATAGAGCCTATGTGGATCGCGGACAAGTGGGAGGATTACGAGCTGCTCGACTGCGGCGGCGGCGAAAAGCTGGAGCGCTGGGGGCGGCAGATCCTCGTGCGTCCCGACCCGCAGGCCATCTGGGAGACGCCGCACGCGAACCGCGGCTGGAAAAACGCGCAGGGACGCTACCACCGCTCGTCCACCGGCGGCGGACATTGGGACAAGGAAAAGCTGCCCGAGCAGTGGCAGATGCGTTACCGCGACCTGACGTTCCAGTGCAAGCCCATGAACTTCAAGCACACGGGACTCTTTCCCGAGCAGGCGGTGAACTGGGACTTTGCGCGTGAGAAGATCGAGCAGGCGGGCCGTCCCATCCGTGTGCTGAACCTCTTTGCCTACACGGGCGCGGCGAGCGTCGCCTGCGCCAAGAGCGGCGCGAGCGTCTGCCACGTCGACGCCGCCAAGGGCATGGTCGCATGGGCGAAGGAGAACGCGAGGGTCAGCGGTCTGGCCGACGCGCCGATCCGCTGGATCGTGGACGACTGCGCGAAGTTCGTCGAGCGCGAGATCCGCCGCGGCAAGACCTACGACGCCATCATCATGGACCCGCCGAGCTACGGCCGCGGCCCGGGCGGCGAGGTCTGGAAGCTGGAGGATAACCTCTTTCCGTTCGTGAAGCTCTGTTCTCAGGTGCTCAGCGACAAGCCGCTGTTCGTCATCATCAATTCCTACACCACGGGCCTTGCGCCCTCGGTGCTCGGCTATATGCTCCATCTGCTCGTCGCGGAGAAGTACGGCGGTAGGGTGACGTGGGACGAGCTGGGTCTGCCTGTCACCGAGACCGGGCTCGCGTTGCCCTGCGGCGCGACCGGTCGCTGGTGCAGTGAATAAACAAAGGAAGAAAAATTATGTCAACCATGCTGCGGACTGAAAACCTGACCTATTCCTATCCCGCGGGCGAGGAAAACGAGCAGCCGACGCTCGCGCTTGACGGCGTGACGCTTGCCATCGAGCGCGGGAGCTTCACCGTCATCCTCGGCCACAACGGCAGCGGCAAATCCACGCTCGCCAAGACCTTCAACGCCGTGCTGCTGCCCTCGGGCGGCAGGGTGTACGTCGACGGCATGGACACCGTGGACGAAACGCTGCTGCTCGAGATCCGCCGCCGCGTGGGCATGGTGTTCCAGAACCCCGACAACCAGATCGTCGCGAACGTGGTGGAGGAGGACGTGGCCTTCGCGCCCGAGAACCTCGGCGTGCCGACGGAGGAGATCCGGCGGCGCGTGGACGATGCGCTGCGCACCGTCGGCATGGAGAAATTTGCAAAGCACGCGCCGCACCTGCTCTCCGGCGGACAGAAGCAGCGTATCGCCATCGCGGGCGTGCTGGCGATGCGCCCGCAGTGCATCGTGCTCGACGAGGCGACCGCCATGCTCGACCCCATCGGCCGCAGCGAGGTCATTTCGACCATCGAACGGCTCAACCGCGACGAGGGCATCACCGTTGTGCTCATCACCCACCACATGAACGAAGCCGAGCACGCCGACCGCGTGATCGTGATGAACGAGGGCCGCGTCGCCATGGACGGCGCGCCGCGCGAGGTGTTCGCGCAGGTGGAAAAGCTCAAGTCCATCGGCCTGACCGTGCCGGACACGGTGGAGCTTTTATACGAGCTGCGCGGCGCGGGCTGCGACCTGCCGCTTACGGCCATCACCGTGGACGAGTGCGCCGACGCCATTGCAAGGTGCTTTGGAAAATCCGCAAAAGAGGACAACTGAGTTGAACGAGATCATTCGTATTGAAAATCTGACCCACACCTACGGCGAGGGAACGCCCTTCCGCCGCAGCGCGGTGGAAAATCTGTCGCTCGACATTTACCACGGCGAGTTTCTCGGCCTCATCGGGCACACGGGCAGCGGCAAATCGACGCTGATCCAGCACCTCAACGGTCTGCTCAAGCCGACGGGCGGCCGCGTGCTGCTCGACGGCGAGGACATCTGGGCCGACCCGAAGAAGATCCGCAGCGTGCGCTTCCGCGTGGGGCTGGTGTTCCAGTATCCGGAGTACCAGCTCTTTGAGGAGACCGTCTACCGCGACATCGCCTTCGGCCCCACCAACATGGGCCTGACCGGCGCGGAACTGGACCGCCGCGTGCATGATGCCGCCCGCTTCGCAGGACTGGACGAGGGCCTGCTGCAAAAGTCGCCCTTCGCGCTCTCCGGCGGGCAGAAGCGCCGCGTCGCCATCGCAGGCGTGATCGCCATGGAGCCGGAGGTGCTGGTGCTCGACGAGCCGAGCGCGGGACTTGACCCGCGCGGGCGCGAGGAGCTGCTTGCCCATATCCGCGCCTATCATAAGGAGCGCGGCAACACCGTCGTGCTCGTCAGCCACTCGATGGATGAGATCGCGCAGAACGTGGACCGCATCGCCGTGCTCTCCGACGCTCATGTGCTCATGAGCGGCACGCCGCGCGAGGTGTTCGCCCGCGCGGACGAGCTGGTCGCCGCAGGCCTTGACGTGCCGCAGGTGACGCGCGTCGCCATGGCGCTGCGCGCCAAGGGGCTGCCCATCGCCCCCGCGGTCTACACGGTCGCGGAGCTGAAGGCGGCGTTGCTTGCGCTGCGAAAGGGGGGAGCCGTATGCTGAAGGACATCACCCTCGGCCAGTTTTTCCCAGGCGACACGCTCGCCCACCGGCTCGACCCGCGCACCAAGCTGCTGGCGACCGTTCTTTATATCATAGCCATCTTTCTGGCAAAGGGCCCCATTGCCTACGGCGTGCTGATCCTGACGCTGATCGTCTCCGTGCGCATCTCGAAGGTGGGCGCGAGGGCGCTCTTCCGCGGCCTCAAGACGGTGCTGTTCATCATCGCCTTCACCGCGGTGCTGAACCTCTTCTACACCCCCGGCACCGTCATCGCGCAGTTCTGGATCTTCCACGTCACGCGCGAGGGTGTGATCACCGCCATCGCCATGATGCTGCGCATCTCGCTGCTCATCATGGGCACCTTCCTGCTGACCTATACCACCAGCCCCATCCGCCTGACCGACGGGCTGGAGGACCTGCTCGGCCCGCTCAAGAAGCTCGGCGTGCCGGTGCATGAGCTGGCGATGATGATGTCCATCGCGCTGCGCTTCATCCCCACGCTCATCGAGGAGACGGACAAGATCATGTCCGCCCAGCGCGCCCGCGGCGCGGACTTCGAGAGCGGCAACCTGCTCCAGCGCGCAAAAGCGCTCATTCCGCTGCTCGTGCCGCTGTTCGTCAGCGCATTCCGCCGCGCGGACGAGCTGGCGACGGCGATGGAGTGCCGCTGCTACCACGGCGGTGAGGGGCGCACGAAGCTCCATGTCCTGCGCTATGAAACGCGGGATTATCTGACGCTCGCGTTCTACGCCGCGCTGTGCGCGGCGATGATCGCGCTGAAAAAGTTTTTCTAAAATTCAAAAAAAGGACACGAATCATGCGTAACATTGCGCTAAAATTGATGTATAACGGCACAGCCTACCACGGCTGGCAGATGCAGCGGACCGAGGCGAGCGTGCAGGAGACGCTCCAGCGCGGTCTTTCGATGGTCTGCGGTGAGAGGGTCAGGCTCACCGGCGTCGGCCGCACGGACGCGGGCGTTCACGCCGAGCGCTATGTTGCGAATTTCCGCACGAGCTCCCGCATCCCCATCGACCGCCTGTCTTTCGCCGTCAACACCCACACGCCCGAGGACATCGTGGTGCGCGAGGCGCTGGAGGTGGCGGACGATTTCAACGCCATCGGCTCGTGCCTGAAGAAGGAATACACCTACCGCATCTACAACTCGCGCATCAAGAACCCGTTTTATGTGAACCGTGCGTACTTCTACCCCAAAAAGCTCGACGAGGCGGTGATGGACGCGGCGGCGCGGGCGTTTGAGGGCACGCACGATTTCCGAGCCGTGCGCTCGGTCGGCACGGAGACAAAGACCACCGTCCGCACCGTGCACTACTGCTGCGTGACGCGCCGCGGCGAGCTTTTGGAGCTCAAGGTCTGCGCGGACGGCTTTCTCTACAACATGGTGCGCGCCATCACCGGCACGGTGCTCTACGCCGCCGAGGGCAAGCTCACGGCGGAGGACATTCCCAAAATACTCGACTCCGGCGACCGCACGCTCGCCGGCCCCACGGTGCCGCCGGGGGGACTGTACATGACCAGACTTTGGTATGAGGATGAACGGCTCAATGACTGACAAGGATAAGCTCTCGCGCGAGGATCTGCGCGCGGACCGCGCCGCGCCGCCGCGCCGCGGCACGCTCCACCGTATTCTGGTGCTGGTGGCGGTGCTCGCGGTCGTGCTGGGAGCGGTGCTCGCCGCGGCGTATCTGGACCTGTCGAATTTCGACAGTCTCCGCCGCGCGCTGAGCTACGATAAGGCCGACGCCGCGGGCGAGAACACCTATGATTACGACAACGACCGCACGAACCGCTTCGCACTCCTCGGCGACCGCCTGCTGGTCGTTTCCACCACGCGCGTGAGCGTGCTCGCCGACGACGGCAGCGAGGTCTACGCGCAGGAGGTCAAGCTCGATTCGCCCGCCATCGCCCTCGGCGGCCGCACCGCCGCGGTCTACGACGTCGGCGGCACGACGCTCTATATCCTCGGTGAAAGGGGCCTTGTGCGCGACCTGAGTACCGAGACGGAAAACGGCATTATTTCGGCGAAGCTCAACTCCTCCGATATGCTGGCGCTCGTGACGGACAAGAGCGGCTACAAGTCCTCCGTCTCGGTCTACAACGCCTCGGGGGAGCGCGTGTTCACCTTCAATTCCTCCAACCGCTACATGATCGACGCCTGCGTGGAGCGCGGCGGCAAGCACGTCGCGGTCGCGACGCTCGGCTCGGAGGACGCCATGTTCGTCAGTACGATCCGCCGCTACGCGCTCGATCAGGAGACGGCGGTCTCCGCCTGCGTGCTGGACGATTCGCTGCTCTACGAGCTCTCGAGCTTCGGCGGCACGCTCGTCGCCGTGACGGACGACCGCTTTCTCGCGCTCAGCGGCGACGGTTCGCTCGGCGGATCCTACGACTACGCCTATCCCTATCTGCGCGGCAGCACGCTCGGCGGGACGGATTTCGGCGCGCTCGTGCTCTCGCGCTACCGCTCCGGCAGCGCGGGCAAGCTCGTCACCGTCGGCGCGGAGGGCAACCTTATCGCCTCGCTCGACACGCAGCGCGACGTGCTGGACATTTCGGCGGCGGGCAAGTACCTCGCCGTGCTTTACAGCGACGAGCTGGTCATTTACACCTCTGACCTCGCTGAATATGCCTCGCTCACCGACACGCAGTACGCGCGCGGCGTGCGGATGCGCGCCGACGGCTCGGCGGTGCTGCTCGGCTCGCAGCACGGCTGGCTCTTTGTGCCGTAATTAGAAAAATGTTTCACTTGAAAGGTAAGTGAAAAGCATGGATAATGCACTTATCATTGATCTCGTCCTGGCTGCCGTGCTGGCGGTGTTCGCGCTTCTCGGCGCGCGCAAGGGCCTTATCCGCAGCCTGATGGCGCTCGTGAGCGTGGTGGTCGCGCTCATCGGCGCGACGCTGCTCACCGCAATGTTCGTCGAGCCGGTCACCGACCTCGTCTATCCCAAGGTGGAGGAGAGAGTGCTTGAGCAGTTTGAGCGCGACATTCCGTCCGACGCGCTGGCCGCGGAGGACGGCGACCTGAGCGCCGGCGGACTGCTGCCCGACGAGCTGAGCGAAGCGCTCGGCGAAGCGCTCGACACGCTCAAGCGCTTCGGTGTCTCCGACGACGCCATCGACGGTGTGACAAAGAGCGTGACCGATTCCGCCGTTTCCGCGGCGGAGCGGGCGGCGTACCTGCTCGTCAAGACCATCGTGCAGGCCGCGCTGTTCCTCGCGTTCTTCCTTGCGCTGATGCTGCTGCTCCGTCTGCTCACGCATGGGCTCGACCGCCTTTTCTCGCTGCCGGTGCTCGCGCAGCTCAACGGCCTCGGCGGCGCGGCGCTCTCGCTCATTGAAGGCGCGCTGCTTATTTTTCTCATTGTATTCCTCGCGCCGCGCCTCGGCGTGACGTGGTTTGCGGACCATGCGGCGGGCACGCACCTGCTCGCGTGGTTTCTGAACAACACCCCGCGATCCATCATCGCATCTCTCACATAACGGAGGTTTCCCATTATGCAGCCACAACTTTGCTCCAGATGTAAAAAGAACGTTGCCGTTGTATTCATCACCCGCATGGAGAACGGTAAAAATATCAACGAGGGCCTGTGTCTCAAGTGCGCCAAGAATCTCGGCCTGCCGCAGGTGAACGAGATGATGCAGCGCATGGGCATTACCGACGAGGACCTTGACAACATCTCCAACGAGATGATGAGCGCTTTCGGCGGCGCCGAAAACCTTGAGGGCATCGACGCGCCCGACGGCGACGACGAGGAGGACGGCAAGACCGCGACCTTCCCGTTCCTCGGCCGCCTTTTCGGCGGGCAGAACGGCGATGCGCCCGCGCCTGCGGACGGCGCGGCGGACGGCCCGGGCCGCGCTGAGCGCGGCAAGAAGAACGACAAGGCCGCCAAGCATAAATTTCTTGACAGCTATTGCATCAACCTCTCCCAGCGCGCCCGCGACGGCAAGCTCGACGCGGTGATCGGCCGCGACGAGGAGATCGAGCGCGTCGTTCAGATTCTCAACCGCCGCCAGAAGAACAACCCCTGCCTCATCGGCGAGCCGGGCGTCGGCAAGACGGCCATCGCCGAGGGCCTTGCCCAGCGCATCGCCGCGGGTGAGGTGCCCTTCAAGCTCCGCAGCAAGGAGGTCTATCTCCTTGACCTCACCGCGCTCGTCGCCGGCACGCAGTTCCGCGGCCAGTTCGAGAGCCGCATGAAGGGTCTTATTGAGGAAATTCGCAAGCTCGGCAACATCATTCTCGTCATCGACGAGGTGCATAACATCGTCGGCGCGGGCGACGCCGAGGGCAGCATGAACGCCGCCAATATTTTGAAGCCCGCCCTCTCGCGCGGCGAAATTCAGGTCATCGGCGCGACGACCTTCAACGAGTACCGCAAGCACATCGAGAAGGACACCGCGCTCGAGCGCCGCTTCCAGCCCGTCACGGTCAACGAGCCGAGCATGGAGGATACGCTCAAAATTCTCAAGGGCATCGCCCACTACTACGAGTCCTTCCACGGCGTGAAAATTCCCGACGGCATCCTGCGCCAGGCCGTCGTGCTTTCCGAACGCTACATCACCGACCGCTTCCTGCCGGACAAGGCCATCGACCTGATCGACGAGGCGTGCTCGGATATGAACCTGCACGACAAAAACATCAACCGCCGCATGGAGCTGCGCCGCGAGCTGGACGATTACGCCAAGGAGCGCGAGCTGCTCGAGGCGGAGACCGAGAATCCCGACTTCGAGCGTCTGGCTGAGCTGAAAAGTCTGGAGCTTCAGGCGCAGAGCGAGCTGGACGGTCTCTGCGCGCAGGGCGATCCCGAGCTGACGATGGACAATCTCGCCCGCGTGATCGAGCTGTGGACGAAAATTCCCGCCAGCCGCATCCGCGAGGCCGAGTTCAAGCGCCTGAGCGAGCTGGCCGACCGCCTGAAAAAGCACATCATCGGGCAGGACGGGGCCGTGGACGCGGTCGCCGCGGCCATCCGCCGCGGGCGCGTGGGCATCAGCCCGAAGCACAAGCCCGTGAGCTTCATTTTCGTCGGCCCCACCGGCGTGGGCAAGACGGAGCTGGTCAAGCAGCTTGCCGCCGACCTTTTCGACTCACCCGACTCCCTCATCCGTCTCGATATGTCGGAATTTATGGAGAAGCACTCCGTCTCGCGTCTCGTCGGCTCCCCTCCGGGCTACGTCGGCTATGACGAGGCCGGTCAGCTGACCGAAAAGATCCGCCGCAAGCCCTACGCCGTCATTCTCTTCGATGAGATCGAGAAGGCGCATCCGGATGTGCTGAACGTCCTGCTGCAAATTCTCGACGACGGCGAGGTGACCGACGCGCACGGCCGCAAGGTCAACTTTGAAAACACCGTCATCGTCATGACCTCCAACGCCGGCAGCGACCGCAAGGAGGGCAGCGTCGGCTTCGGCCGCAGCGTCAGCGAGCAGAACCGCGAGCGCATCATGAAGGCGCTCGGTGAGTTCCTGCGTCCCGAGTTCATCAACCGCGTGGACGAGATCATCTGCTTCAACCGTCTCGATGAGAAGAATTTCGTCGCCATCGCCCGCATCATGCTCGACGAGCTGGCGGCCAGCCTGAAGGAGAAGGGCTTCACCTTCACCTACGACGATGCCGTCGCCGCGTATCTGGCGAACAAGTCCTACTCGCTCACCTACGGCGCGCGCAACCTGCGCCGCACCATCCAGAAGGAGCTGGAGGACGTCATCGCCACGCGCATCATCGACTCCTACGACCACCCCGTCACACAGCTGCGCGCCGTGATGAAGGACGGCGCGATCGACCTTTTGAGCCTATAATAAAAAGAAAGAAAAAGGGGAGAGAGGACATGAGAAATCCGTTCCGCAAGGACATTGAGCCGCGCTGTGCCTACTGCGCCCACGGCTCTGCGGTGAACGAGTGCGAGGTCGCCTGCTCGCGCAGGGGCGTGGTGGACGGCAGCGACCACTGCCGCCACTTCCGCTACGACCCTCTGCGCCGCGTGCCGCCGCGGCCCGCCTCGCTCGATCCCAAAGCGCACTCACCGGAGGATTTTTCCCTCTGAGAGTTATATAAAAATGAAGAGAGAAGGACGCATCATGGAGATCAAAACCGTTTACGCCGTCTATTTCAGCGCTACCGGAAGGACCCGCAAGGTTGTCACCACCCTGGCAAACGCCATTGCGCAGACGCTGGAGCTGCCGCTCGAGACCGTCGACTTCACCCTGCCCGCCGCGCGGGAGGAGACCTATGCCTTCACGGACAAGGACCTCGTGATCTTCGGCACGCCGACCTACGCCGGCAAGGTGCCCAACAAGCTCCTGCCCTTTGTGCAGACCGGCTTTGCCGGAAACGGCGCGCTTGCCGTGCCGGTCGTGACCTTCGGCAACCGCAGCTTTGATAACTCCCTCGCCGAGCTGTGCGCGAGTCTGGAGAACGCGGGCTTCCACACCATCGCCGCCGGCGCGTTCGCCTGCCAGCACGCCTTTTCGGATACGCTGGCTGCGGGCCGTCCCGACCGCGAGGACATGACCGTGCTCGCGCAGCTCGGCGCGGCGGTCGTGACGAAGCTCGGCAAAATGACCGAGATCCCCGCGCCTGTTCAGGTCGATGGCGACGCGGACGCGCCCTACTACCGTCCCCTCGGACTGGACGGCGAGCCGAAAAACTTCCTCAAGGCCAAGCCGCAGACCGACCGGAGCAAATGCACCGGCTGCGGCGTGTGCGCGGCGCTCTGCCCGATGGGCAGCATCAGCCGCGAGGACCCCGCCGAGGTCACGGGCGTGTGCATCAAGTGCCATGCCTGCGTGCGGAACTGCCCGACGGGCGCGAAGTATTTCGACGACGAGGCGTTCCTCTCCCACAAGGCGATGCTCGAGCGCGACTACACCCGCCGCGCCGACGCGAAGATATTCCTGTAAAGCAGCAAAAAGGAGTCCCCTGTCCGTGCGGACAGGGGACTCTTTTTCATCACAGGAAGTTGGCGAATACTGAGGCGCCAACCACGGTCAGCAGTCCGGCCACGACGATGGACAGGCCGCTCATCGCGCCCTCCACCTCGCCGATCTCGATGGCCTTCGCCGTGCCGAGCGCGTGCGCGGCGGAGCCGATGGCCACGCCCTTGGCGATCGGCTCGGTGATGCGGAACACGCGGCAGACGGCGACGGCGATGACGTTGCCGAGGATGCCGGTAATGATGATCATGGCGACGGTCAGCGTCACATAGCCGCCGAGCTCCTCAGAGACGCCCATGCCGATGGCGGTCGTGATGGACTTCGGCAGGAGCGTGACGTACTCCTCATGCGAAAGACGGAAGGCGAGGCTCAGTGCCAGCACGCTGCACAGCGTGGTGAGCACGCCCGAGAGGATACCGGCGAGAATGGCCCTCCAGCTGCTGCGCAGCAGCGCGAATTTCTCATAGAGCGGGACGGCGAGGCACACGGTCGCCGGCGTGAGCAGGTAGCTGAGGTACTTCGCCCCGGCGTAATACACCTCGTAGTCGATATGCGCGGTGACGAGCACAAGGATCGTGACGATGACAGAGAGGAGCAGGGGATTGAAGAGCGCCAGACGGAAGCGCTTTTGCAGCACCACGCCGAGCCCGTAGGCAAGCAGGCTGAGCGAAACGCCGAAAAAGACGGAGTGTTCAAAAAATTCCATGCTCATACCTCCTTGCCGCGGCGCAGGAAGAACTGCGTGACGCGGCCCGAAACGACCATGACCAGCACGGTCGTGATAACGGCGATGGCGAGATAGGCGAAGAGCTTCGCGCGGATGATGCCCCATGAGGTCATCAGTCCGGTGGCCGCGGGAATGAACATCAGCGGCATGATCTCGATGAGAAAGAGCGCCGTATCGCGCACGTCCTCCAGACGGAAGACGCGCAGCTGCAGGCACAGGAACATCAGCACCAGCCCGTAGATGCTGGCGGGCACGGGGAGGGGGAGCAGGTAGTTGAGCGCTTCTCCGGCAAAGGAAATGAGGAGAATGATGCCGAATTGCTTGACGTATTTCATAGGCGGCCTCTTTCGGGAAAAATAGAACTTGATTATAGGCGCAGTGGGGAGGAATGTCAATGCGCCGCGCGGCTTTTCTCTCAAATGAAAAGAGACCGCCCCGCGGGGCGGCCTCTTCCTGTTGATTCCGTATAGCTCACACGCCGCTTGCGCCGTAGTTGGAGAGCACGCGGGCGGAGGGGTCCTTGACGTCGCAGCCCTCCCAGTCCTTGTTCGGCATCCAGAAGTCCTTGACCATCTCGGCCTGCCCGGGGTAATACTTCTCGAACAGCTCGCGGTAGAGCAGGCTCTCCTTTGTGAACGGCGTCGCAAAGGAATACTGCTTCCGCTTTTCCTCGTACTCCTCGTCGGTGTACAGGCTCTCGGCATACTCCTTGAGGTCGTCCACCATCGAGTGGCCGACGGCGTCGGAGAAGGCGGCCTTCTGCCGCCAGAGGATGTCCTCAGGCAGGATGCGGTCGGCGGCGAACGCCTCGCGCAGCAGGTACTTGCCCATGTGGTAGCTGTTGACCTTGAGCTTGGGATCAATGCTCATGACGTACTTGACGAAATCGAGGTCGCCGAACGGCACGCGCGCCTCGATGGAGTTGACTGCGATGCAGCGGTCAGCGCGGAGCACGTCGTACATATACAGCTCGTCCACGCGCTTTTTCGCCTCCTGCTGGAAGGCCTCGGGCGAGGGTGCGAAGTCCGTATACTTGTAGCCGAAGAGCTCATCGGAGATCTCGCCCGTCATAAGCACGCGCACGTCGGTCTGCTCGTGGATGGCCTTGCAGCACAGGTACATGCCCATGCTCGCGCGGATGGTGGTGATGTCGTAAGTGCCGAGCATGGCAACGACCTCCTCGAGCGAGGCAAGCACCTGCTCGCGCGTCATGATGACCTCGGTGTGCTCGGCGCCGATGAAGTCGGCGACCTCACGGGCGTACTTGAGGTCGATGGGGTCAAGGTCCATGCCGATGGCAAAGGTGCGGATTTTCTTGCCGAGGAGCTTGGCGGAGATGGCGCAGACAAGGCTGGAATCCAGTCCGCCGGAGAGCAGGAAGCCGAGCGGCGCGTCGGCGTCGAGCCGCTTTTCCACGCCCGCGATGAGCTTCTCACGGATCTTTTTGCACACGGTGTCCAGATCGTCCTTGGAGTATTCCGTCACCGTGGTGAGGTCGGCGTAGCGGACGAATTTGCCGTCGGCGTAGTAGTGGCCCGGCGGGAAGGGCATGATGCGCTCGCACAGACCGACGAGGTTCTTCGCCTCGCTGGCGAAGAGGATGCCGCCGTCGGCGAGATAGCCGTAGAAGAGCGGGCGGATGCCGATGGGGTCGCGCGCGGCGACGAGACGGTCGGCCTTGGCGTCATAAATGATCATGGCGAACTCGGCGTCGAGCTTGGCGAACATCTCCACGCCGTACTCGCGGTAGAGGGGGAGAATGAGCTCGCAGTCGGACTCGGACGCGAAGGTGTAGCCCTTGGCCTCCAGCTCCTTTTTGAGCGGACGGAAGCCATACAGCTCGCCGTTGCAAACCGCCATGTCGCCGCCAAGGTGGAAGGGCTGCATCCCCTCCTCGTGCAGGCCCATGATTGCAAGGCGGTGGAAGCCGAGCATACCGCGGCCGGCCTTTTCCATTCGGCTCATGTCGGGACCGCGGGAAATGGTGCGGTCAAAGTAAGGACGGATCTCCTGCTCCGTCAGAGTGGGGGAATCAAAACCGATGATAGCGCACATAAAAAGCACCTCCAGATAAAATAAAGCAGCGACGTCCTGTAAATTTTAGGACGAATCGCTGCGTATCCGTGGTGCCACCTAATTTGCCGATCCAAGGACCGGCCCCTTTGCGGGGTTCCAACAAACCCCTGTGCCTTAACGCCGCACGCCGCGTCTTTCCTACCGGGCCGAAGCCGTTCAGATCGCTGCTCCCGAGTGTTATTCGCATGGCCTCTGTGTATCGGGCTCCCACTGTCCCCGACTCGCTGTGACCGAATGGCGCATGGTACTTGTCTCGATCGTTGCATTTCGCTTTATTGGATTGAATGAGTGAATTATAGTCTTGCGGGAGCAAATCGTCAATATTGCAGATACCCAACGTTTTGCACAAAATTTTTACAAATTTTCGGCTGTTTGCATAAAAAGGGCGGCCTGCCTTGGCAGACCGCCCGAGAGAGCCTTTTTACTTGTGCAGCAGGGGGGAGAGCGGCTTGTAGATCAAAAAGCACAGCGCCACGTCGAGCAGGCCCTTGAAAAATGTGAAGGGCATATTGAACACGAGCAGACATTCGAGCAGACCGTCGACCGAGGGACGGATGGCCTGATACATCCCGATGATGGTCTCGAGCGGCAGGTGATAGCACACGACGTAGGCGGGGTAGACCACGAAGTAGTTCAGCGGAACGGAGAGCACCGCCATGAGCAGCGTGCCGATGACCGCGCCGAGCAGCGCGCCCCGACGGGACTTGTTGCGCTGATAGACAAAGCCGGCGGAGAAGGCGAACACCGACCCCATGAGGAAGTTGAACAGCTCGCCGACGTAGGCGGACGAGGTGCCGTGCAGCACGGCGAAGAGCAGGTTCTTCAGAAAGGCCACCACCACGCCGTAGACGGGGCCGAGCGAAAACGCGGCGAGCAGCTCGGGAAGGTCGGAGATGTCGAGCTTGACGAAGGCGGGGATCAGCGCGGGGATGGGAAATTCGATGAACATGAGCACAAAGGCGACGGCCGAGAGCATGGCGGTGACCGTTACCTTATGCGTGCGGCTGCGGCCCGCGGCGCGGGCGGAGGGGATGGCGTTGACGTTGGGTTCGGACATGAAAAAACACTCCTTTTGATCATTTTCCTTGAAAGAACGAGTCTTCCAAGGTGCATGACGCAAAAAGAGCGAGGGAATTGCGTGGTAACAGCGCGCAGCACATCTTCTCTCATCCGGACTGTGACCGTCGGTTCCGGAATCGCACCGGATCGTGCGGCAAAAATGCCGCTTGCGGACTATACCGCCGGTGGGGAATTTCACCCCGCCTCGAAGACCTGTATTTCAAGTTTGGCTAAAGCATAGCACAGTGCTTGGAAAAATGCAAGAGGAAAAAACAATACTTTACAAATAAAAACGAATGTTCTATAATAAAAAGAAAACGACGAGGGGAGGAATGCGGGTGCGCGGAAAACCGGTGAGCTGCTGCTTCACGGGTCACCGCCCGGCGAAGCTGCCGTGGGGGACGGACGAGGGCGACGAACGCTGCCTGCGGCTCAAGGCGCGGCTGCGCGAGGTGATCGCCCGGGCTGTGGAGGACGGCTATACGCACTTTATCTGCGGCATGGCGGAGGGCTGCGACCTCTACTGCGCCGAGGCGGTGCTGGCGCTGCGCGAGCGCCACAGCGAGGTGACGCTCGAGGCGGCAATCCCCTGCCCGACGCAGGCGGACGGCTGGAGCGCGGCGCAGCGCGAGCGCTACCGCCGGATTCTGGAGCAGTGCGACTATGAGACGATGGTGCAGGAACGCTACACGCGCGAGTGTATGCAGCGGCGCAACCGCTACATGGTCGACCATTCCGACCTGCTCATCGCTGTGCACGACGGCCTGCCCGGCGGCACGCGCTACACCATCGAATACGCCCTGCGCCGCGGCGTGAATATCATCGACGTGCCCATCGAGGAATAGAAAAAGGACGGCGCAAAGCCGTCCTTTTCTGTTTTCTTTATACGTCGAACACGCCCATGATGGCGATGCCGACGACCACAAGAGCGATCATCGCGTAGTGCTTCCACGAGAGCTTTTCCTTGAGGAAGAGACGGCTCCACAGCACGCTCGCCGCGCAGTAGGAGCTGATGATGGGCGCGGACATGGCAAGGTGCTCGGTGTCCGCGATGGCGTAGATGTAGGCGAATTGGCCCGCAGTCTCGCAGACCGCGCCGAGGTACTTCGGCGCCTCCCTTTTGGGAATAAGGCGGTCCCTGCGGATCAGCACGACGTAGACGAAGCACACCACGGCGGCAAAGAGGAAGGTCAGCTCATAGGCACAGTTGGCGGAGGCTGCCACTTGCTTGGTGCATTCGTCCAGTGTGGCAAACCTGCCGCTGTCAAAGGCCTGCGCGGTCAGCGTTTCGATCACGCGGTTGTCCGCAAAGGTGCCCGCCGCGTCGAGCAGGCAGTAGGCCACCGGCAGCGCGAGAGCAAGAAAGCTCTTGGCGTACTTGCGGTTGCCCTCGGCCTGACGCGCCGCGCGCAGCTCGGGGTCCTCGGTCGCGTCCACCACACCGAGGCCGATGGCGCCTACGCACACGAGCAGCACGGCGAAGATGGCAAGCGGGGAATAATCCTCGCCGCCGAGGAACACAAGCGTCATCACGGCGACGAGCGCGCCGGAGGAATTGCAGATGGGCGACGAGACGGACAGCTCAATGTACCGCAGCCCCAGATAGCCGAGCGTCATCGAGCCGATGTAGAGCAGCGACACAGGCAGGTAGGTGAGGATGATAGCAAAGCTGATCTCCGTCCCGCCGACGAAGATCTCAAACGCCGCGTGCAGGCCCATGACGACGCCGACTGCCCTGACCATCTTGAGATGGCTGAGACGGTCGTCCTCGTCGCGGCAGCCGATTTTGGAAAAGAGGTCGCTGCCGCTCCAGCAGAGCAGCGCGATGAGAGAAAGCCAGAACCACATATAGAATTGTCAAACTCCTTTATATCTGTCAGTATTTTGAGATCAAAAAACGGACAGTCTCCGGCGGGGGTCTGCGCCGGAAATGACGGTTGGTAAGGGGAGTCCTTCGGATCAGCATAGCAAGACCCTCCTGACAATATAGAGTCAGGGCAGTGTGACCAGCCCTGCGTCAAGCATTTTTTGCAGCGAGAGCAGCACGCCGAGCTTGGCGTGGTACCAGGTCAGGCCGCCCTGGTAGTAAACCGCGTAGGGCGGACGGATGGGGCCGTCGGCGGACAGCTCGATGGAGCTGCCCTGCACGAACGCACCCGCCGCCATGATGACCTGCGAATCGTAGCCGGGCATATCGCCGGGGACGGGGTCCACATAGCTGTCCACCGGTGCGGCGGACTGGATGCCCTTGCAGAAGGCGAGCATCCCCTCGGGGCTTTTCAGCTCGACGCATTGGATGATGTCGTGCCGCTCCTCGCTTGCGGCGGGAACGACGCGGAAGCCGAGGGACTCGTACACGGCGGCGGTGAACACCGCGCCCTTGACCGCGCCGGAGACGACGTTCGGCGCGAGGAAGAAGCCCTGATAGAGCGAGGGCATCAGCCCGAGGTTCGCGCCGACCTCCTGCCCGAGCCCGGGCGCGGAGAGACGGTAGGCGCAGCGGTCCACGCACTTTTGCGTACCGGCGATGTAGCCGCCGATGGGCGCAAGACCGCCGCCGGGGTTCTTGATGAGGCTGCCGACGATCATGTCCGCGCCGACGTCGCTCGGCTCGACCGTCTCGACGAACTCGCCGTAGCAGTTATCGACCATGATCGTCACATCGGGCTTGACCGCGTGGCAGACGGCGATGGCCTCGCCGATCTGCGCGACCGAGAGCGTCGGACGCGGCTGGTAGCCCTTGGAGCGCTGGATGTGGATGAGCTTCGTTTTCGCCGAGATGGCGGCGCGGATGGCGGGAAGATCAAAGCTGCCGTCGTCGAGCAGATCGACCTGCCGGTAGCTTACGCCGTATTCGGCGAGCGAGCAGGGCGAGGGGCGGATGCCGATGACCTCCTCGAGCGTATCGTAGGGCTTGCCAGAGATGGCGAGCAGCTCGTCGCCGGGCAGCAGGTTCGCGCTCAGCGCGACGGCGAGCGCGTGGGTGCCGCAGGTGATCTGCGGGCGAACCAGCGCGGCCTCGGTGTGGAAGGCGTCGGCGTAGACGCGCTCTAAATTGTCGCGGCCCTCGTCGTCGTAGCCGTAGCCAGTCGAGGCGGCGAAGGGCGTGGCGTTGACGCGG
>ULQC01056698.1_pt1 | contig 26445 bp, 23 predicted proteins | sample 1954091 | NCBI WGS metagenome assembly ULQC01 (sample SAMEA4835645, study PRJEB28245) | human gut metagenome | biome: gut microbiome; material: fecal sample | place: Denmark | collected 2008
TGAATACATAGAGGTCGAAGGTACCCTTGTTGTCGGTGCCCAGGTCTATGACCATCAGCGCATCGTATACCGCGCCGTCGGAGAGGTAATCGAAGTTCTCCTGCTCCACCACCTGGAAGCTGCCGTACCATGCGCCGTTCCACTTCCTCTGGGCCGCAGTGTATCCGTCCTCGCCTATCTCGCCGTCGCTGCTGGTCATGCCGTCGCCGTCCAGCATATTATCGCTGAAGCCGCCCTCCTTCTGGAAGGTGAGGTTGACGCCCATGCCCATCACGTCCTCAAGCACCAGGGTGCCCTGATTAAGAGTGCCGTCGCAGTTGAGGCCCTTGCCTTTGACGTTTATATCGGTGCCGTCCAGCGTCCACTTTATGTTGTACTTATCGCCGTCTATGTTGAAAACGCATTTATCCTTGGCCTTAAGCTCTATGGATACGCCGCCCTCCCATACGTCCGTAACGTCCATCTCTATGCCGTACATCTCGGCGGTTGTGGCGTTGTATACGCCCAGGTTGGGATCTAAGGCATCCTTTACAGCGCCGGTGCAGCCCTTGACCAGGAGCACTATGAGCAGTATGAACACCAGCACCGCGCCGCCGATTATAAAGGGAGCCTTGCTCCTGCCGGACTTTGCCCTGGGCGCCCTTGGGGCCTTGGGGGCCTTATTGGCCTTTGCGCCGGGGGTATAGGCGGTGTTGGCGGTGTTGGCGTTATAGCTGTATCCGCCGCCCTGCTGTGCGTTGGGGGTATAGCCGCCCTGTGTGGGGGGAGTGTAGCCGCCCTGTGTGGGGGGAGTGTAGCCGCCCTGCGTTGGGGGAGTGTAGCCGCCCTGCGGCGGGGGAGTGTAGCCGCCCTGCGTGGTGGGAGTATAGCTGCCCTGTGTGGGGGGAGTATAGCTGCCCTGTGCAGGCGGGGTGTAGCTCTGCTGTGTGGGCCGGTCGGGTGCGGTGTATTCCATGGGCGCATCCACCGAGTCGGGGTGTATCGCGGGCTCCGCCGGCGCTTCGGGGGTGTACTTCTTTTCCGGCTCCGCCGGCGTTGCCGGCGCGCTCGCCGCAATAGCCGCTCCGCACTCTGTGCAGAATCTGGAACCGTCGGGCAGCTTGGCGCCGCAGTTGGTGCAAAATGCCATTTTGTTTTCCCTCCTTGAATAGATTGTCGAAAAATGTCCTGAGTCTTACTTCACACAAAAAATGGGACATTGATTTGTATCTGTATATTGTCGCACAGCCGCGCAAAAAAAGCCCCGTACAAAAGTACGGGGTTCAGACCCTGTTCATAATTATTTTATTATTTTTCGTTCAGCTCCACCACCAGCTTGGCCTCGCTTGCGGCTATGGCGAGCTGGAGCTTGTTCTCCAGATTGGTCTTTTGCAGCATGTTGGAGACATGGTACTTCACCGTCGTCACCTCTATACCCAGCGCCCCGGCGATAGCCCCATACGACATACCTCTCACCAGGCAGCGCAGCACCTTCATCTCGGCGTTGGTAAATTCCGTGCTTCTGGCCGTGCCCACCTCCACCACCGGCGGCGCGTCCGGGAATATATGCTCCCCCGCCATGGTGCGGCGCACCGCCTCCATCAAAAGCTCCTCGTCGGTATCCTTGTACCAGAGGCTGTCCGCCCCGGCCTCGCGGGCGCGCCTCAACACCTAGCAGTCCACAAGGGATGTCACCACCACTATTTTTATCTCCGGGTGGCTGGCCTTTATCTTCTCCACGGCGGCGAGGCCGTTTTCCCGCCGCTCGGTCTGCACGTCCATGAGTATCAAATCAATCCTGCAGGCGTCGCATATGTCCGCCGCCCTGTCCGCCCCGGGTATGGAGGACAGCAGCTCATAGCCCTCCTCTTTTTTAATGTAGCTTTCCAGAATGCTGCGCACCAGCTTCTGATCCTCCACTATCATTACGTTTACCATTTGTTTTCCTCCCCGTATGGCAGCGACGCGCTCAGCGCGAAGTTGGGTATGCTCTTTATCCTCATGATGCCCCCGGCGTTCTCTATGCGCCGCCTGAGGGCCGACAGCCCGCCGCCCTCGGTTATTTCGTCATCCGGTACCTTGCCGTCGTTGGTTATGTGTATCGCCCAGCCTCCCCTGTACGGCGCGAAGCGGGCGAATATCCGCTTACCCCCGGCGTGGCGTATGCAGTTTGAGGTACATTCCCGCATGGCAAGGGCAAATATGTGCCGCATTTCTGCATCCTTTGGCGCGCTTCCCTCCACTATGACCTCCGCCCCAAGCTCCGCCGCCCGGGCCTTGGCGTACTCTATTGCGTCCTCCGGCTCCCCCATGCTGTTGGCTCGGCAGAGCAGCTCTATGGTGCTTTCCCATGCCTCCGCGCTCTCACGTATGGCCTCCATGCTCTCCCCCTGCCTCAATGCCCGGCGGGCCGAAAGTATGGTATGGCCTATGTCGTCGTGTACCCGCAGCTTCATGGCGAGGGTCTCTTCCTCCCGCACTATCTCCGGCATCCTGTCGTACAGCCGCTTTAATCTCAGGTTGGCGTCCTCAAGGCGGGCGTTTTCTTTTCTAAGCTCCTGCTGGAGGGTTACAAGCCTCGTCACGTCCGAGGCGGTGACCTCCGTATAGCTGCCGCCGCTTTTGTCGGTTATCTGCCGCTCAACGAAGCGCAGCACCGTACCGCTTGGAAATTTATATACCCCCATCTCTGCATCCAGCCGCTCTATGGACTCCGGCGGGGTATCAAGGGCCCGGTGCAGCTCTTCCAAGGTCTGCACACCGCTGCCCAACAGCTCCGCGCCCACGCTCAACATGCGCCGGTTCATGAGCCGCACAACGCCCCTCTTATCGAAAAAGCACACCGCCACGGGCAGGTTGTCAAAGCTCTCCTTTATGGAATTCATTCCCCGCCCTCCTTTGGTATGCTGAGAGTAAGGTACTGTATGCCGTCCTCGTCTTTTTCTATTATAACATTCGGGAATTCACAACAGAGCGCCCCCATGTCCTCATCGCAGCAGAGAGCCGCCTTGGCAGTGACCGTGCCCTCTCTTTCCCCTGCGTAGAACAGCAGGGAGGAGAGGGAGGTGAGGCTCATTTCCACCGCCGCCTCGAAAAAATCGTATATCATGTTGCCACATTCAGCCGGGAGCAGCCCCTCCATGTCCGCCCTTACGGTGCATTTTATATTGCATAAGCCCAGCCCCGCAGCGGACTCGTTCAGGCACAGGCTCAGCTCCGCCGCCTCCAGGGTGCCTGTCTGCCGCTCCACGAACATGAGGTTGCTGCACCGCTTTACATATGTGCCTATCACCACAATGTGGCCCAGCAGCCGCCGTGCCTCCTCGGTATCCTCCGTGGCACGGAGCCGGGAGAGAAGCTTCCGAAGCAGCGCGACCTGCCTTTGAGTCTTCCGCTCCACCATGTCGTATAGCCGGTTTTCCTCGGTGATCTTAAGCCAGTAGGAGCGCTGCTCCGCCTCGGCCTTTAGTACGTCCCCGGTGTCCCGCAATTCGTCCTGCACCGTCTGAAATTGGTCCAGCACGCCCTGCAATTCCGATATGTCCTCCTGCCAGAAAACATAGCCGGAGCTTATTTTCTGCCCCTTGAGCAGGGTGTTTTTATCCAGCTGCACCGGGCCCTCCAACGCCTGCTCCATTTTCTCGAGGCTTATGGGCAATGCGGAGCAGGAGGCGGATTTTACCCGGAACCCGTGGTCGGTTATCTGAGCACCTATGGTGGTGGCGCCGAAGAGCTCATCATAGCCGGTGTTGGACTGTATCAGCCCGCAGCGAATGCAGCCTTCCAACGCTGCCATAATAGCCAGACACTGGAACACAGTCATATCCCCGGCTATAAGGCGAAGCCATTTCACATCGCTTACATAAAGGGCGGTGTATACAAACGACAGCGCCACAGGCAGTATGGGCAGCCACTGGATACGGCTTTTTGGCCTGCGGCATTTTTCAATCATCACAATAATAGTCCCTGCGGCGCAGACCGCCGTCCAGGCCACTACGGCAAAGTACCCGATAGAGTGCGCCGCATTGCCGCCAGTCCATATCTCGGCGTCGGCCGGAAACACAAAAACCAGCTGATGCCGGTCGTTGGTCAGCACCATCGCCATAAACGCGAATGTGGGTATATACAGAAGCCGCGTCCAGCCCGGCAGCTTGTAGTTTTCCGGCCTGCCAAGCGACATTGCTGTGAACACCGTTATCAGGGGTATCAGCAGTATGGGTATATAATAGCTGTACCACAGCCTCCGCGCCGAGGCGGCGGATAAGTTAAATTCATATTTGATAGCCCGCTCCGTGAGCCAGAGCAGCATCAGCAGGGCGATAGCTATAAGGTACCGCCGGGTCTGGGCCTGAATTATGCGCCTCTGCACCGACACGCCCCATGCCGCCGTCAGCCCCATGTATATACCGTTCCTTATCATGGAGCCCAGGCCCGGGGCCCCCTCGGGGCTGCCCAGGATGCGGGCGGCCATGGCGCAGAGTATCAGCAGCGCCGCTATGCAGCATATGAGGATATCCCTTTTTTTCGCCGCAGATAAGCTCATTGGAACAGCTCCCCGTCATATATTATTAAGTTAAGTATATTTGCTGTTTTGCTCATGGGAATATCATACTATGGGACTTGAAAGGTTGCAAGCGGGTGAAGAGGGAGGGGACTCAGGCTGCGCTGCTCTGTGGCGTGATGCATACATTTTCCATAACGATTATAAAAACTCCCCCAAAAACACCGCGTGCACAACACATTGTGTTGTGCATGCAGCTGGCGGAGAAGGAGGGATTCGCCCGGCGGCACTGGGGCAGTGCCGTAAGAAGGGGAGGGATTCGAAATCGGTCATCGGCATCGGCCTGCTTGCGCTTTGCGCCGCGCAGCCCGGCCTGACACGATTTCCCGGCCGCTAAAATCGCGTCGCCGGCGCGATTTTTCCCTTCGGGCCGCGGCTTCGAATCCCTCTGTTGCAACAGCAAGAAATAAGACCGTCCATACGGGCGGTCTTATTTCTTGGCGGAGAAGGAGGGATTCGAACCCTCGCGCCAGTCACCCCAGCCTACTCCCTTAGCAGGGGAGCCCCTTACAGCCACTTGGGTACTTCTCCACGGATATATTGCCGGCGCTATGTTGAATTATCTGGCGGAGAGAGAGGGATTCGAACCCCCGGTGCCTTGCGGCATCACTGGTTTTCAAGACCAGCTCCATAAACCACTCGGACATCTCTCCATATTCAAGCTTTATAATTATAGCAAAGGTTTTTCCCACTGTCAAGCGGGGAGATTTTCCCCAGGCAGGTATATTACGCCGCGGTGCAGGGAATTACTACCTTATAGCACGATAATGCGGGCGGCAAGGCCGCCAATTTGCGCAAAAGGAGCGATTTCCATGACTGACGAAAACAGAAGCTTAAAGGATAAGATCAGGGATTTTTTAGAGGAAAAGGGCGTTTATGTCGTGCTGCTTTCCTCGGTGGCCATAGTCGGCGTCGCTGCGGCGGCAGCCTATTGGCCAAAGCAGCAGCCTCAGCCCTACATAGAGCCTTCTCCCGCCCCCGTTTCTCAAAACGAGGACCAGACACTCAGTGAAGCGCTGCTCTCCACGCCTGTCCCTACGCCCACCGCTTCACCCTCGGCGCTGCCCGACATAACTCCCAATCCTTCCCCCGGGCCATCGGCTACCCATGCCCCCGCCTATGACAGGGCCCCCGCGCCGCTCAAGGGCAAGGTGCAGTGGCGCTTTGCCGTGGATGAGCTGATCTACTCCCGAACTCTGGATCACTGGACCACACACCGGGGCATCGATATATCCTGCGCAAAGGGGGCGGAGGTGCATTGCCCATGGAACGGCAAGGTGGAGGAGATATACGAGGACGACAGCCTCGGCATCACCGTTCGGGTAAGCCACAGCGACGGCCTTGAATCCCTCTACTCCAACCTGCGCACAGGCTGCCCCGTAAAGGCTGGGCAGTGGCTCAACGCCGGCGACCTTATTGGTTATGTGGGTGAAACCGCCGTTGCGGAGTGCGGCGACGGAGCCCACCTTCACTTTGAGGTGCGCAAGGACGGCAGATCCGTAGATCCCGCGAAGTACGTGACGGTGACGGAGTAGGGAAACGGCTTCACTTTCCGTTTGAAAAAGAGAATCACCACAGAAATACCGGGAGAGTCGCAAGGCTCTCTTTTTGCGCGCTTGTTTTTTTTCGCGTTTCAGGCTACCATATACACATGAAAGTCATCGAAGATCTTCAGCTCAACGGCCTGTCCATAGTAGTGGACAAGGCGGGCTTCACATACGGCAGCGACGCGGTGCTGCTGGCTAACTTTGCAAATCCCAGACGGGGGGACAGCTGTCTCGACCTGGGGGCTGGCACGGGCATTTTATCTATACTGGTAAACGGCAAGACCGGCGCTCGCTTCACCGCCGTCGAGATACAGCAGGCCGCCTGCCAGCTTATGGAGGAATCCATCGCGCTCAACGGTCAGGGCGGGGACATAACCGTGCTGCATGCCGACATACGCAAGCTGGGTGAGCTTTTGCCGGCCGGCAGCTTCGACGGGGCAGTCTGCAACCCGCCCTACTTTTCCGGCGGCACGCGAAGCGAAAACCCCGCCGTGGCTCTCTCGATACATCAGGACGAATGCGGCATTTACGACGTGACCCGCTGCGCGGGGCGGCTGCTTAAAAACGGCGGCAGGCTATGGCTGTGCTATCCCGCCTCCCGCCTTGCGGAGTGCTTCCACGCCATGGTGGAAAGCAGGCTTCAGCCAAAGCGGCTGCGGCTCATCGATGGAAAAAACGGCCCCTACCTCGCCCTTATGGAATGCGTAAAGGGCGGCAAGACAGGCCTTATTATAGAAAGGAATTGACGAAAAACCCACATGCTTCAGCCCAAGCTTTACCTTTGCCCAACCCCCATAGGAAACATGGAGGACATGACGCTGCGCGCCCTCAAGGTGCTGAGGGAGTGCCATAGGATATACTGCGAGGACACCCGCAACACCGGGGCCATGCTGTCAAGGCTGGGGATATCCAAGCCCCTCATATCCTGCCACGAGCACAACGAGGAGGGCAGGGCGGAGGAGATCGCAGGGCGGGTGGCGGAGGGCGAGGCTATCGCCTTCGTATCCGACGCCGGGCTGCCCGGCATATCCGACCCCGGGGAGCGGCTGGTGGCCGCCTTCATACAAAGGGGGCTGCCCTTTGAGGTGCTGCCCGGGCCCTCCGCGTCCCTTACCGCCTTAGTGATGAGCGGCCTGCCCGCCAGGGAAGCCTGTTTCGTGGGCTTTTTGCCCCGATCCGGCAAGGAGCGCCGGGAGGCGGTGGCCCGCCTTGCCCGGCACAGGGGTACGCTGATAGTGTACGAAAGTCCTCTGAGAGTTGCCGAGACCTCTGCCGAGCTTGCCGCAGCCTGGGGCGACCGGGAGGCGGTGCTGTGCCGTGAGCTTACAAAGCTCTATGAGGAGACGGTGCGCTCCACCCTTTGTGGACTTGCCGGAATGTATGCGGATAAGCCCCCAAAGGGCGAGACGGTGCTGGTCATCGCAGGGGCGAGGGATGAAAGCTCCGGAGCGAGCCTTGAAGATACGCTGAAGCGGCTGCTGGGGGAGGGGGTCAGCGCCAAGGATGCGGCAAAGCAGGCCAGCGCCCTGCTGGACGTTCCCCGGAACGAGGCGTATAAGATGGCGATGAGGATAAAAGAGGATTCAGACGATTGATCTTTATCTTTGTCACTTTTCTTTTGAAAAAGAAAAGTAACCAAAAGAAAACCAACGAAAAAATTAAAAACCTTTATCCATACTCCGATCGACCCTCGCCAGCCGAAATTCTTGATATGACGGCGCAAGCAGAATGAAGCAGGGAGCTTGAGGAGCGAAGGCGCACCATAGGGCGGCGTAAGCGACGATGAGCGACCCATGCTGAATTCTGAGTAGCGATGGGAAAGAGATACCGAAGGATGTAAAACCGCAGCAGATACTTTTTGGTTCTTTGGGAGCTTTCTTCCAAGAAAGCGGGGGCCTTTGGGTACTTTCGGCCCACGAAAGTACCGCGCCGCAGGCAAAGAAAAGCAGGATATGATTCCATAGTTAGAGTTTAACAGCAAAAGCAGGTATCCCTACATTTCCCAAAAACAAACCATCTTATCTGCTTGCGCCGTTCTATCAAAGAATCCGGCTGGCGGGAATCAGGCGGTAATAGTTAAACTCCAACACAAACAAAACCCTGCCGGTGAAGCTCCGACAGGGATTTTGCATCTGTAATTGTATTTTTTCTTCAGGCTTTTCTTTTCTCTTTGCTTCTTTCCTCTTTTCTTTTCTCCCGAAAAGAAAAGAGAAAGAAGAGAAACGTCACTCCCGGTTCGCCAGCATCTCTTTGGTCTTCATAAGGCGGGTGGTGTTGCCCCTGTCGTTTTCGTCCAGCTTCATCTTGATCTCCCTGATAGCCTCGTCGAACTGGGGTATCATGACGTACTCCAGGGCGTTGACCCGGCGGCGGGTCTTTTCTATCTCGTCCGCCAGGGAGTTGCATATCTTTTCCACCTCTGCAAGCTCTATGAGCATGGGCAGCACCTCTGCGAAGGCGGATACGGCGGAGTCCAGCTCCGCAGAGGTGTTCATGAATCCATAAGGGTAGTCAAAGGTATCGGAAGTCTCAAGGGACAGCTTTGGCATCTTCAGCGACAGCACGTGCTGGGTATCCACGGATACCGTGGCGGGGCGGGCGGGGTAGGCGAGGGCTTCTTCTATTGCCTCTCCGCTCATCTCGGCCCTTGCCAGCACGAACTGCCCCATTGCGGCGGAAAGCTTTTGCTCCACCTGCTCCCGCAGTTCCTTATTGCGGCGGGCGTAGGCTATGAAGCGACGAACCATCTCGTCCCGCTTGTCTTTCATAAGCTTATGACCCCTGGCTGCCACCTTGCGTTTCTTTTTAAGGTTGGTCAGCTCCATGCGGGTCGGCTTTACTTGAAGCTGTGCCATAGGCTATTCCTCCGCTTTGGGCAGGTACTTATCCAGATATTCGTCCCTTATGCGCTTAAGCTCGGCGCGGGGCAGTATGGAGAGCAGCTTCCAGCCCAGATCCAGAGTTTCCTCTATGGAGCGGTTGGTATAGAAGCCCTGTGACACATACTCCTCCTCGAAGGCGTCCGCAAACTTGGCGTACAGCTTATCCGTATCGGACAGGGCCGCGTCGCCCAGTATTACCGCAAGCTCCTTTGCGTCCTTGCCCCGGGAGTATGCGGCAAAGAGCTGGTTCATGGTGTCGGCGTGATCCTCCCGGGTCTTGCCCCGGCCTATGCCCTTATCCTTCAGGCGGGACAGGGAGGGCAAAACGTTTATAGGCGGCGTGACGCCCTTTCTGTGCAGCTCGCGCCCCAGTATTATCTGCCCCTCGGTTATGTAGCCGGTAAGGTCGGGTATGGGGTGGGTGATGTCGTCCTCCGGCATGGACAGTATGGGTATCATGGTGATGGAGCCGGGGTTGCCCTTTATGCGGCCCGCCCGCTCGTACATGGTGGCAAGGTCGGTATACAGGTAGCCGGGGTAGCCGCGGCGGCCGGGAACCTCCTTGCGGGCGGCGGATACCTCACGGAGGGCCTCCGCGTAGTTGGTTATATCCGTGATTATTACCAGCACGTGCATGCCAAGGTCGTATGCAAGATACTCCGCGGCGGTGAGCGCCATGCGGGGAGTGGCTATGCGCTCTATGGCGGGGTCGTTGGCAAGGTTTATGAAGGTGACGGTACGGTCTATGGCGCCGGTGGCCCTGAAGTCGGAGGTGAAAAAGTCCGCCTCCTCAAAGGTTATGCCTACGGCGGCGAATACTACCGCGAAGCCCTCGCCGGTGCCCCGCACCTTAGCCTGACGGGCTATCTGGGCCGCAAGGTTTGCGTGGGGCAGGCCGGAGCCTGAGAACACCGGCAGCTTCTGGCCGCGTACCAGCGTGTTCAGGCCGTCTATTGCGGAAATGCCGGTCTGTATGAACTCGTTGGGGTAGTCCCTCGCGGCGGGGTTTATGGGCGCGCCGTTGATGTCCAGCCGCTTTTCGGGTATGAGCTCGGCGCCGCCGTCTATGGGCCTGCCCATGCCGTCGAATACCCTTCCCAGCATATCCGGCGCAACTGCCAGCTCTATGGAGTGGCCAAGGAATTTCGCGCTGGAATCGGTTATGCGCAGTCCCTGACTGCCCTCGAAGAGCTGCAGCAGCGCCTTATCCTGATTTATCTCAAGCACCTTGCCCCGGCGTATCCTTCCGTCGGACTGCTCTATCTCCACCAGCTCGTCGTACTTTACGCCTTCTACCTGATCCACCAGCATAAGGGGGCCGGCAACTTCCCTGATGGTCTTGTATTCCTTGCGCATTATGCTTCGCCTCCTTCCGTAAGCTCCCGGATCTCCGCGTTGAGCTTTGCGGTTATCTCCTCGTACCTCTCGGCGCACTTATCCTCCTCGGTATACTTGAAGCGGCCTATGTCCTCCCGGACGGGCAGCGCCGCAAGCTTATTGAAGGAAGCGTCCTTTGAAAGGGCGTCCAAGCTCTTTTCGTAGTAGCCTATTATCAGCCGCAGCAGCATGGCCTGCTTTGCGGGAGAGGTGTAGGTATCCACCTCATGGAAGGCGTTCTGATGCAGGTAGTCCTCTCTGATGGAGCGGGTGGCCTCCAGGGTGAGCCTGTCTTTGTAGCTCAAGGCGTCTATGCCCACCAGGCGGACTATCTCCTCCAGCTCGCTCTCCTCCTGCAGCATGTTCATGACCTTCTGCACCATGGCGGTCCAGTCGGGGTCCACTTCCTTATTGAACCAGGGCTCCAGACGGTCCAGATACAGGGAATAGGAGGTCAGCCAGTCTATGGCGGGGAAGTGGCGGGCGTATGCCAGCTTTGCGCTCAAGCCCCAGAACACCTTTACGGTGCGGAGGGTCGCCTGGGATACCGGCTCTGAAATATCGCCGCCGGGAGGGGACACCGCGCCTATTGCGGTGACCGCGCCCTCGCGCCCCTGACTGCCCAGCGTCACCACCGAGCCCGCCCTCTCGTAGAACTCCGCCAGACGGCTGCTCAGGTATGCGGGGTAGCCCTCCTCGCCGGGCATTTCCTCCAGACGGCCGGACATCTCTCGCAGCGCCTCTGCCCAGCGGCTGGTGGAGTCGGCCATTATGGCCACCTTATAGCCCATATCACGGAAGTACTCCGCTATGGTGATGCCGGTATATATGCTGGCTTCACGGGCCGCAACCGGCATATCCGAGGTGTTTGCTATAAGCACCGTGCGCTTCATAAGGGAAAGCCCTGTGCGGGGGTCCTTAAGCTCCGGGAACTCCATCAGAACGTCGGTCATCTCGTTGCCCCGCTCGCCGCAGCCCACGTATACGATTATGTCCGCGTCGGCCCACTTTGCGAGCTGATGCTGAACCACCGTCTTGCCGCTGCCGAAGGGGCCGGGAACTGCCGCCACGCCGCCCTTTGCGACGGGGAACAGCGTGTCTATAACCCGCTGTCCGGTTATCATGGGCTCGGTAGGGGCCATCTTCCTTGCGTAGGGCCTGCCTATACGCACCGGCCACTTCTGCAGCATGGGCAGCTCTACCGTCTCCCCCTTACTGGTGACGAGCTTGGCTATGGTCTGTACTACGTTGGCCTCGCCGGAGTGTATCCATGTGAGCTGGCCCTCCACATTTGGAGGCACCATTATCTTATGGAGCACCGCTTCCGTCTCCTGTACGGTGCCCAGGATATCGCCGGGCTTCAGTATATCGCCTATCTGTGCAGCAGGCAGGAAATCCCAGAGCCTTTCGTGGTCTATGGAGTCCACCCGGATACCGCGGGTTATCCTGTCCCCGGCCAGCTCCTGAATTTTATTGAGCGGGCGCTGAATGCCGTCGTATATGGATTCTATAAGTCCGGGGGCAAGCTCTACCGACAGGGGAGCGCCGGTGGATTCCACAGGCTCCCCGGGGCCTATGCCGCCGGTCTCCTCGTATACCTGTATGGAGGCCTTATCCCCGCGAAGCTCTATTACTTCGCCTATGAGGTGCTTTTCGGATACGCGGACCACGTCGTACATGTTTACGTCCGCCATGCCGGAAGCCACTATCAGGGGGCCCGATACCTTAACTATGGTTCCTTTAACTGCCATATTTATTTATCCTCCGAGAATAGTATATCCGCGCCTATAGCCTTTTCCACGTTGGCCTTTATGGCTGCCATGGCCACGCCGGAAGGGCCGTGGGAATCCGGAATGGGTATTATTGCGGGGAATGTCTCCGTCTTGAATTTGTTTATGGCCTCGCTGCACTGGGCGTATACCGGCTCGGTCAGGAAAATGACCTTGCAGCCCTCCCTGGCAAGCCTGTATATAAGCCTGTTTGCCCTTTCGCCGTCCGTCTCGTCAAACACGCCGAGGCCTACGGCCTTGCCTATGAGCACCGAGTCCCTGTCGCCTATCATGGCGATATCCGTGCGTTTATCCATACAGTTCACCCAGCCTTTCGGTTATCACCTTATCCGGCAGGTTATTGCGCTTTGCGGTGATTATGAGCCTCAGGCACTTTGCCTCCTGCTCCCGGCCTATAAGATAGCCTATCAGCGGCTCTATGCCGCCCTCGGCGAACTTTGCCCCTTTAAAAAGGGATATGAGGTAATTGTCCCGCTGGCGCTCAAGCTCTGTGAGCCTGCCGCTCCTGCCGTATTCCTCCAGGCCCTTGAGTATGCTCTCTCGTGCGGGGCCTGTGGCCGCCGCCCTGGCTATGCCCTCCTCCGGCCCGTCAAAGCACTGTATGAGCAGCCTGTGGGATACGTATCCCTCCGGCATGAGAGAGTTTTTCAGCTTATCCGCCCCCGCGCCCATATTGCGCATGCGCAGCATCGTCAGTATGTTGGTAAAATCCGCCAGGCCCCTGAAGTACTCAAGGGAAACCCCCTTTGCGTTGTTCAGGCAATGCTCAAGGTATGCCCGGTCTATCTCGGTGGATATCCTGCCCGGGTCTATCTCCCCGGAGAAGGACTGCTCAAGGGCGTTGAGCCGCTTGGTAAATTCCTCCGGCAGCTCCCTGTAATCTGCGTTGTGTACCATGCGGATAATGTCGTCCTTGGGGTATACTCCCTTCATGAGGGCGGGGGAGTCCGCTGTGCCGGTAAGCCGCTGCTTTATGAGCAGCTTCAGGTTGTTGGCGTCCCCCTTGAGTATGAACAGGTCCGTCTGCTCCGGGCTGAAGGTAACTTCGTTTATGAGGGCGTAGGCGTCGGAAAGCTCCTTTGCGATCATCCTGTCCCCGTCGGAAAGCTGAGGGTCGGAAATCCCGCCGTAGCCCATGTCCCCCAATGCCCTCATCACCTCGGCGGGGCTGGCCTCGGCCATTCTCGCCATGCGTTCGGGCTTTACCATGTCCTTTTCGTGTACCCTTATGCGGGTAACTGCGTAAACAGGGCTTTTCTGTGGCATACAGGCCCTCCTTTACTCGAACAGCACGCGGGCCGCTTCGCTTTCGCGCCTTTCACGGAAGTCACGGAGCATGGCCTCAAAGGTGCAGTCCGTCTCGTATCCGCAGCCCAGCAGCCTGAAGCCGCCCCCCGCCTCTATATCCTCGCCCAGCTCCACGGGGCAGGGGAGGGAGGAGTTCTGCTTTTCTATAAGCGAGGCGAGCCTTGCCCTGTCAGGCTTTGCCGGGCGCAAGGTTTCTCCGCCCTTTACGTTTTCCCTTATCATAAGGCTGAGCAGCGCTTCCCGCTTTTCGCCCTCCAGGGCGCAAAGCTCCTTTTCAGCCAGCTCGAAGGCCTCGTCCAGCACCCGGCGCTTTTCCCTGAGGGCGGTCTTGCGGCTGTCCAGCGCGCCGTTGGTACGGCTGCGCTCTATTATATCCGCCGCTGCCTTTTCAGCCTTTTTCGCGTATTCTATATTGAGCCTCTCAGCCTCGGCCTCGGCCTGGGAGCTTATGGCCCCGGCCTTCGCCTCCGCCTCCACTATGATGCGGCCGGCCTCGGCTTCCGCCTCCTCCACTATGCGGGAGGTGAGCTTTTCAGCCCCGAAATTAGTTTCCTGTGCCATAAGCCGCTCCGGTTTAGACCTGTACGCCGTTGACAAGCAGGAAGGAGAACAGCAGGGCCAGCACCGCGTAGGTCTCGACCATGACCGTGAAGATTATCGCCTTGCCCGCCTCGGAGGGGCGCTTGCCCACCATGGCTATGCCGCTCGCGGCCACCTTGCCCTGCGCTATGGCGGAGAGCAGGCCGCCGAAGGCTATGGGCAGGGCCGCAAGGAAGAGCGACATGCCCGCCTCGGGGGATATCGCGGAGCCCGCGCCCAGAAGGTTAGCCTTGCTGGCGATAACGAAGCCTATGAGCAGGCCGTATATGCCCTGGGTGCCGGGGAGGAGCTGGAGCACCAGCACCGAGCCGAACTGGTCGGGATCCTCGGCTATCACCGCCGCGCCAGCCTGGCCGGCGTGGCCCACGCCCACCGCGGAGCCTATGCCCGCGAACAGCGCCGCAAATACCGCGCCCAGCCCCGCGAGGAGCTGACCGTTCTGGTTCAGTGAAGCGAAAAATTCAGAAAGACTCATTGTGTTTAACCTCCGAAAAAATGTTGATTGTTATTCTTTTTTTATTATAAGCGGCCTCCCGCTTTATTTGACGTTGACGTACTTTGTCTCGTACCTCAGCGGCGTGAACGCCTTGCCCCCCGCCTCGTAGAACTTGCCGAAGAACTCCACGTACTGGAGCCTTGCGGTATGGACGAAGCAGCCCAGGGTGCTTATGAGCATCATAAACACGTGGAGCGCCACGGACAGCACCGTGACTATTATAAAGCCCACGAGCATCAGCGCCGGGTTCCCCTTAAAGGAAGCGAAGAGCATATCCCAGCAGAGGGTGTTCAGCACCATGCCTATGACGCCGGTGGAAAGGCCAAGGGCGAATATACGGGCGTAGGAGAGCACGTCCCCCAGCCACGAGGTCACGTCGTACAGCTTGCCCGCGCCGGATATGAGCCTTCCGGCGATGTTCTTCTTTGACCGCCCTGCGAACAGGAACACCAGCACCGCAGACACTATGGCCAGCCACTTGCCGAACTCCGCAACGCCCTGGGGCAGCCCTGCCATGGGGGCGGCCTGCATGATAAGGCCGGAGACTATGAATATCCAGCACATATTGTCTATGAGCGCGCCCATGTAGTCCTTGTGCTTCAGGCAGTTCCACGTGGCTATGAGCACGGCGTAGAACATGTGTATTATGCCGAAGGCGGCGCACACCATGAGCATGCCCATGGGGTTCGTCGAGGAATCTATTATGGGGAAGGTGTTCTCAAGGGCGGTGCCCCTGAATATGACGGGCCAGCTGACGCCCGCGCAGGTTCCGAACAGCAGCCCCATGAATATCGTGGATATGCCGCCCTGCATGAGCACGCCGGCAAGGTTCTTCATCATGCCGGTGGGCTTTAGGTATTTCAGAAACGCCCAGGCGCCAAGTGCCAGCACCGCGCCGTAAACGCTGTCCGAAAGCATCATGCCAAAGAAGATGAAGTAAAAGGGTGCCATCAGCGGCGTGCCGTCTATCGTGCCGTAGGCCGGCAGGGAATAGAGGTTTGTAACCGCCTCATAGGGGGTGATCAGCCTGCTGTTTTTGAGCACAGTAGGCACCGCGTCTCCCTCGGAGGGATCCTCAAAGGCGAGATAATAAACGTCCGTGATCTTTTCGATCTCCCGGCGCACCTTTTCCGTCATATCCTCCCGGACCCAGCCTGTGAGCAGAAACGCGGTATTGGTATGGGCCAACGCTTCCTTGCTCTGCTCCCTGTCCCGGTCTATGGCCGCGCCGTCCAGCGCCCTGCGTATTTCCTCCCGCTTGGGTGCGAAGGCTGCAAGCCGGGCTTCCAGCTGTGCCCTTTCCGCCTCCAGCGCTTCTATCTCCTTCCTGAGCCTCTGTATATTCTCCGAGGCGGTGCCCCTGATATCCCCGAAGCCCTTCTCCTGAAAGCCGGTGGCCCTTATGGAGGGCGCTATTCCAGCATACTCCTCATTGGGGCATATCACCAGAGCCGCCCGCTCCTTATCGCCGCCGTAAAGCTGCACCAGCGCGCCGGTTTCCATGAGCGCCTTAACGCCCTCTGCCGGAACCGTGCCGGTCATCACCTTTATGCTTGCGGTGGAATGCACCTTCTCCAGCGGGTCTGTCATATCCGCCCAGGGAAGCAGTGAGCCGAGCTGTAATCTGCGCTTCTCGGTATCGCTGCCGTTCTGGGCTATGCGCCTTTGCAGCCCCTCCAGCTCGGCACAGATCTCCAGTGCCGGCTGTATGTCCTCCTCAAGCTCCTGCCGCGTAGCCTCGGGCTTGGGGCCGAAGCCTGCCTTCCCGGCGTAGGGCTTGAGCAGCTCCTCGGCGCTTTGCAGCCGCTGGACCCTTCCCTCGGCCGCGGCCGAGGACTGTTCCCCTTCGCCTATGGAAATGAGCTGTACCGCGCAAATTGACTGGAGGGCCTGCAATATGGCCTCCCGGTGCTCCAGAAGGGCAGCCAGAGTCAATTTCTTCATTGGTACTATCATGCCTTGATTACCTCTCTGACAATGTATTCCGCGGCGGCGCGCAGCCTGGCCTCGGCCCTTCCGCATTCCTCCGCCGCCTCTTTATCCGCCCGGGCGGTCAGCTCCGCCGCCAGCGCGGCTCCCTGCTTCTCCGCCTCGTCCTTTGCCCTCTGTATCATGGCGCGCCCTGCGTCATGGGCCTCCTTTATGGTCTCCCCACGGCGCGCCTCCGCATCGTCCGTTATTTCCTTTGCCCTTGCGGCAGCCTGTTTTTTCAGCTCCGCACCCTTCGCCTCAGCCTGGGTTATACATTCAATAATGGTCGGCAATGCACCTTACCTCCTTCTTATAATGTGTATGTTAAAAAGCTCAAGCTTTAATATATTTTCTTATAAAACCGCGTTTAACGGCAAATTTTTGACTTAAAATGCAAATGACAGGTTTTATATTTTTTTGTTTTACATAATTTTATCCCATTGATGAAGAATCTGCAATAGACAATTTTAAAATTTTGTTATAAAAATAACAAATGAAATTTATGAGAGAGGGTACTGTTCATTTTTTGAAATATATAAATAAATATGTAGAGTAGTGGACGGACATTAATGAATAATTACAGCATTAAAGTCCAAAAAACGCCCGGCGGAACCGGGCGTGTCAGATATACCTTTTTCTGAATCAGCTGCGGGCCTTCAGCAGCACGTACAGCTTGCTGGTGGCATTGCTGTTGTTTTCGTATTTGTCGCCGCAGGTGATGAGCATGGCGTACTTGCCGCCGTCGCTGTAGCTGACGTTGGGATTGATCCAGCCCTTGTTGGCCTTATCCGCGGCGTAGCTCAGCTGGGTGCTGACATAGCTCGAGGCGCTGGTTCCCCAGGGCCTTGCGTTATAGGCGAGTATGCCGGTGCTCTGGTTGGGGCCGATCTCGTACAGGCACATTATGTCCCATTTACTATACCCGTCCAGCTTCATGGTTATGCTGGTGGTATTGAATTTGCTGCCGCAGGAGCCGCCGCAGCCCTCGCACCTGCTCTTGCCTATGAGGGCGTTCTGAACGTGGTGCAGGTTGTGGAAGTATTTGCCCCTGCCGCCCCGGACGTTGTGCCCCAGCACGGAATATACCTGAGAGCCCTTAGCGGTGAGGGTATGGACGTATTCATAGTGTCCCTTGCGGTTCTCGGCGGCGTAGTAGTATTTGGTGCCCGCGCTGTTGGTATAGTTGCCGTATATGGTATAGGTTTTCGCGCCGGGTATCTTTATGCTGCCCCACTTTTCGCTTGCCGCGCCGTGGCCTGTCTCGGTTGCGCCGCTGGTAGCTCTGTTCAGCTTGCCCGCGCTGTCGGCGCTGTTTGCGCCGGAGCCGGTATTGGCATCCTGTATGGTAAAATCAGCCTTCTTTACGAAGCCCTTCGTCCCGTCATATTCCGCATAGTACCAGTCGCCTGACTCGCCTAACAGCGAAAACGCCGCGCCCTTTGCGTGCTTTACCTTCCTTGCTACGTTGGAATCGCTATCGGCGGGCTTTTCGGGTATATTGGGCGAGGTGCGCATATATATGGCGCTGTCCTTGGATATGCCGGTCTTGGGGGCGCTGAAGTATTGTACGTTGTTGGCGTTGGCGCTGGGGGCCGGGGTGGCTGCCGGGGTCTTGTCCGTCAGTTCAAAGTCCTTGGCACGGACAAAGCCCTTCTTACCCTCGTATTCTATATAGAAATACTTGCCCGTAGCGTCCTCTCCCAGCACGCTCACGGTTTTGCCTTCCATATGCCTGAGCTTTACCGCACCGTCGGTATCCTTTGAAGGGGTATCCCGCAGGTATATTGTGCTGTCCTCGGATACCGCAGTCCTTGGTGTGGGGTAGGGGGTGTAACCTGCCTCCGCAAGGGCATGGGCAAGGGACAGCACTGTAAACAGCGCCATTGCCAGCGCCGCCAGCCTGAGTGATGTTCTTTTCATCGTTTTTCTTCCTTCCGTATAAAAATTTCTCCCTAATCCAAGCATCAAAAGCCATGGGGTTGCTAAGGGGCCGCAGCCCCTTAAATTTATTCCGGCTTTGACGACATGTGCGTCAAAACGGATGAAAACCCGAAGGTTTTCCTTCTTTGCGGGTTTTGCCGCCCGGGAGCGGAACGCGAGAGGCAAAACACGAAAAAAACTCGAGCAAGTGGCCATTAGCCACTTGCTCGAAATATTCTATTTTGTTCCGAACAGCCTGTCGCCTGCGTCGCCGAGGCCCGGCACTATATAACCGTGGTCGTTAAGGTGATCGTCCACGTGAGCTACGAATATATCCACATCGGGGTGAGCCTTCTGTACCGCCTCGATTCCCTCGGGGGCGGCTATGAGGTTGACCAGCTTTACATTCTTGCCCCCTGCGCGCTTAACTACGTCAATGCCCGCGTTGGCGCTGCCGCCGGTAGCCAGCATGGGGTCTACTATAATGATATCCCTCTCGGAAATATCGGAGGGCAGCTTGCAGTAGTAGTCCACGGGCAGAAGCGTCTCGGGGTCCCGGTAAAGGCCTATGTGGCCTACCTTGGCGGCGGGTATGAGGTTCATCATGCCGTCTACCATTCCCAAGCCTGCGCGCAGTATGGGAACTATTGCCAGCTTCTTGCCGGCCAGTACCTTGGTATGGGCTGTAGCTACGGGAGTTTCTACCGTAGCGTCCTCCAGCTGAAGGTCACGGGTCGCTTCATAGGCCAGCAGGGTAGCCAGCTCCTCTACCAGAGCGCGGAACTCCTTGGTGCCTGTGGTCTTATCCCTGAGCAGGGTCAGCTTATGCTGTACCAGAGGGTGGTCGATTACGACGAGTTTACCCATTTTTGTGTATTGCTCCTTTCGGTTTATAGGTTAGTATATTGAATCAAAAATCCAACGCGATTTTATTTCGCTCTTTCCAATTCCGTTATTTTGTTTATCCTGTCAATGTGTCTTTTTCCGTTGGAAAAGTCAGTCTCAAGAAATGCCTTTACTATTCCCCTGGCAAGCTCGCCGCCTATGATGCGCGCGCCCATCGCCAGCATGTTTGCGTCGTTGTGCTCCCGGGTCAGCCGGGCCATTACCGGGTCGGTGCAAAGGGCGCATCTCACTCCCTTTATCTTGTTTGCGGCAATGGAGATGCCTATGCCGGTTCCGCATATCACAATGCCCCTGTCCATCTCTCCCGAAACCACTGCCCTTGCGCAGGGGGCGGCGTAATCCGGATAATCCACGCTGTCCTCCGAATAGGTGCCGAAGTCGGTCACGGTGTGGCCGAGGCTTTCGATGTATGGCTTTATTTCTTCCTTGAGCTTGTACCCGCCGTGGTCGGCGGCAATGGCGATCTTCATGGCAACTCCTTTGGTCATATAGTTTTAAATCCCGCGCTCCTCAATAACCTGTTCATGTACGCAAGGCCCATGTCCGTCTCCGGCAGCGCCTCGCAGAGTATTACGTCCGCTTTGCCTTCCTGGGCGCGGAACTGTGCAAAAAGGCTCTCGCAGAGGGTAAGGGGATTTTTTCTCTCGCCTATTATAACATACCTTTTCCCCCTGTAGAAACAGCGAGTTTCCTCGGTGGCGAAAATTATGCAGGTCAGGCCCTCCGCCTCCCGCCTGTCGTACTCGGCTATGAGCTTTGCCGCCATATCCGGCAATGAGCCTGTGCCTACGATAACCTGGGCGTCGGGGGCGTAATGCTTGTACTTCATGCCGGGGGAGGCCGCGGCTTCCCCCTGCTTCAGGGGGGCTAAAACGGCGGGGGAAAGGTTTACCGGGCCTATTACGGCTTCCAGCATTTCCCGGGTAATACCGCCGGGACGGAGTATGGTGACGGCGCCTCCCATGAGGGACACCACGGTGGACTCCACGCCTATATTGCAGGGGCCGCCGTCTATTATTACGTCTATTTTCCCGTTCATGTCCGCCTTGACGTGATCGGCGGTGGTGGGGGAGGGCTTGCCGGATAAATTCGCGCTGGGTGCGGCTATGGGCACCCCCGCAGCGCGTATGAGGGCCAGCGCCGTCCTGTTGTCGGGCATACGTACGGCAACCGTATCAAGACCCCCCGTGACTTCCTCCGGCACCCTGCTGCTTTTCAGGTATACCATGGTCAGCGGCCCGGGCCAGAACTCGTCCATCAGCAGCCTTGCCCTTTCCGGAACCGACTTCCACAGATCCTTCAGGTCGCTCTTTTTTGCGATATGTAGTATCAGCGGGTTGTCGTTGGGCCGGCCCTTGGCCTCGAATATCTTATTTACCGCCTCACCGTCAAGGCCGTTGGCCCCAAGACCGTAGACGGTCTCGGTAGGGAAGGCCACGAGCCCCCCGGCGCGTATCACGCTGCCTCCCAGCTTTGTGCCTGCCTCGGGCTGTTTGACGGCATTGAAGTACCGAGTCTCCAATTATTCCGCCTCCCCGGTGAGCTGGGCTGTGCGCTCCGCCAATATCAGCGCGTCTATCATCTCGTCCATGTCCCCGTCAAGGAAGGCCTCCAGCCGGTACAGCGTCATGTTTATCCTGTGGTCCGTCACCCGGCCCTGGGGGAAGTTGTAGGTGCGTATGCGCTCGCTGCGGTCGCCGCTGCCCACCATGCTGCGGCGGGCGGAGGCCTCCGCGCTCTCCTTTTCCTTGAGGAAATGCTCGTATATGCGGGACTTGAGCACCTTCATGGCCTTGTCCTTATTCTTATGCTGGCTGCGCTCGTCCTGGCACTGGACCACTATGCCGGTGGGTATATGGGTGATGCGTATGGCGGATTCCGTCTTGTTTACGTGCTGCCCCCCCGCGCCGCCTGAGCGGTAGGTGTCTATCTGAAGATCCTTGGGGTCTATCTCCACCTCCACATCCTCAGCCTCCGGCATTACCGCCACCGTGGCCGCGCTGGTGTGTATGCGCCCCTGGGATTCAGTCTCCGGCACACGCTGGACCCGGTGAACGCCGCTCTCGAACTTGAGCCGCGAATAGGCGCCCCTGCCGATTATGTTCAGCACTACTTCCTTTACGCCCCCTGCCTCGGTGGTGTTTTCGTTCATGTATTCCATTTTATAGCCGTGGCGCTCTGCGTAGCGCTGGTACATGCGCAGCAAGTCCGCGCCGAAGAGCGCCGCCTCGTCGCCGCCTATGCCTGCGCGTATTTCCAATATTACGTTTTTCTCGTCGTTGGGATCCTTGGGCAGCAGCATTATCTTCATATCCTCTATGAGCTTCCTCTGCTTTTCCGCAAGCTCAGCCATCTCCATGTGCACCATTTCCTTCATCTCGGGGTCAAGGTGCTCCTCCAGCATGGCCTTGCAGTCCGCTTCGGACTGCACTGCGGCGGTATACTCGTCAAAGGCGTTGACTATCTCCTCAAGCTGGCTGTGCTCCTTTACCATCTCCCGCCAGGCGGCCTGATCGTTCATTGCGTCCGGGGCTGAGAGGGCTGCGGTCAGCTCCTCGTAGCGTCTTTTCAGTGCGTTAAGCTTGTTTATCATATTCCTCCGTCCATTCTATAAGCCCTGCGTCCTCAAGGCCGCATATTTTCACAACGTGGTCGAATGCCCTCCGGGTCTTTTTCAGCTCGCCCTCGCTCAGCGGCTCAACGCCGGTGCGCTTTGCTTCCTCCGCCCAGCAGGGTATGGGCTGATGCAGCCGCCTGCCGCCGGCCTTCTGTATTATGCAGGCGGTGGGCAGGTAGCTCATCTCGATGCTTACGCCCCTCTCGTCCCTTTGCACATCCAGCCGCAGAAACAGGCCGTACTCGGTATTCTGCCCCGCCATGTTGGATATGAAGTTGCTCATGGAGTAGGCTACGGGTACCCTTCGCCCGTCCTCCGCCGTTATCCATTCAAAGGGCTCGGCGCAGTGGGGGTGGCTGCCTATCACAGCGTCCGCGCCCCAGTCCGCGAAGCTTTGGGCGTATTCCCGCTGCCGCCTTACGGGCTTATCCAGATACTGCTCGCCCCAGTGGGGGAAGGCTATTACCACCTCCGCGCCGGCGCTCCTGCAGGCCTCTATCTCACCTTGTATGCGCTCCCGCTGGGATACCCGCCCCACGGCCCAGCTGTCTCCCCCCAGCCTTGCGTCATAGCTGTTCACGCTCTCGGTCATGGCCACAAAGCCGAAGGTGATGCCGCCCGCCGTCATTATGCATGGCGTGTCCCGCTCCTCCTCGCTTAAATACGTCCCGGTCTGGGCAAGCCCGGCGGCTCTAAGCGTCTCTATCGTTCGGAAAAGCCCCTCCTTGCCCCTGTCCAGGCAGTGGTTGTTGGCGGTGGTGAGCAGGTCGAACCCGACTGCCCTTAGATCCGCCGCAAGCTCGTCCGGCGCATTGAAGGTCTGGTAGGGCTGCTTGGGGTTGGGGTCATCCACGGTTGGGGGCGGCGCGGCGGGCCGCCTTTGGGTATAACCCGCTGCCTCCCCCGCAAGGGTGCATTCAAAGTTGCCCGCCATTATATCCACGGAGGAAAACAGGGGCTCCATGGCGTAAAAGCTGGGCCTGAAGTCGTACCCTTCGGCGGTTTTCGCCCCCTGTATCTGGCTCGTCATCATCAGTATGTCCCCCACTATGCCCACGCTGGCCCGGTATACCTCCGGCTCCGGCGAGTGGGAGGGGGAGGGGGTTGGCGCGCTTTGCGCTTCGCTTATGGGAGGCTCCGGCTGGGTATCCAAGCCATCCGGCAAGGCCGCGCTTACGGCGCAGCCCGCCATGAAAAGCAGCGGCAGCATGAGGAATATCAGCCTTTTCATCTCCTGACCGCCACCACCCTTTCTATTCCGCAAATATCCTTTATTATCTCCGCTTTCGGGAACATCTCCGCCACGTCCTCCGCCTGCCCCGCGCCCACCTCCATAAGGAGAGTGCCGCCGGGGTTCAGGTGGGCAGCATAATCCCGGGATATCCGGCGGTAAAAGTCCAGCCCGTCCGCGCCGCCGTCCAGAGCCAGCCTTGGCTCCCGCTTCACCTCGGCCTGCAATGAGGCAAGCTCCGAGGTGGGTATATAGGGCGGGTTTACGCAGATCATATCGTAGCTTCCGGATATATTGCCGAACATGTCGGTCAATACGAAGCTGCCGGCGACGCCGTTGAGGGCGGCGTTTTCCCGGGCAAGCGCAAGGCAGTCCGGGCTTATATCGGCAAAGGTCACCTCGAAGCCCCCAAGCTTTGCCAGCGATACCCCTATGCAGCCGGTGCCGCAGCAGAGGTCAAGAAGCGTCTTGCCGCCTATCGACAGCGCCTCCTCGCACAGCGTCTCGGTATCCTGCCGCGGTATCAGAGCGCAGGGCCGCGTGTAAAAGGGCAGCCCCATAAATTCCCATTTGCCCAGTATGTACTGCAGGGGCTCACCGGATTTCCTGCGGGAAACCAGCTCCTCCAGCCTTGGCATAAGGGCGGCGGGAAAGGTTGAGGCCTTATATTTATTCAGCCTGTTGTACGGTATTTCCGCCATATCCGACACCGCCAGCCTTGCCTCGGTAAGGTGCTCATCGGTGACGGGGGAGAGCCCGGCGCTGAGATATTCTATTGCCCCGGCAATATTCATGCCTGCCCCGCGAGGGCTTCGGCTGTCTCCGCCTTATCCGCCGTTTCCTCGCGGTTTTTCCTTACCAGCTCCATCGCCTCCTTTGGCTCTGACATGGCAAGGTTAAAGGAGGCTATGGCTACCTCCAGCATGTCCGCCGTGGGCTCCTTGGTGGTGATGTACTGGAGCGCCATGCCGGGGGCGCGGATTATCTTTGTGAATATGTTTTCGTACTTCGCGGCGAGCTTCAGCACCTCATAGCTTATTCCTGCCACCAGCGGCAGGAACACTATGCGGGAAAGCAGCCTGAGCCAGAAGCTCTCGTTCCAGCCCACCACGGCGAAGAAAACTATGGATACCGCCATAACGAGGAAGAGGTAGTTGGTGCCGCAGCGGGGGTGGAGGCGGCTGTGCTTCATGGCGTTTTCCGGGGTGAGGGGGTCGTCCGCCTCATAGCAGGCGATGGTCTTATGCTCCGCCCCGTGGTACATGAAAACCCGCTTTATATCCTTCACGCTGGCGCAGAAGAATATGTAGCATATAAATACGCAAAGGCGCACCAGCCCCTCGACAAGGCACTTTGTGGCGGAGGCGGCAGCGCTGCCCCTGAATATAAGGCTGCTTATAAACTGGGGCAGCAGAAAGAAAAGCCCCACGGACAGCGCAACGGCCAGTATCACCGCAAGGCCCATTACAACCTTTTCTACCGACTTGCCCAGCTTTTCCGACAGCCACTTCTCGAATTTTGTGGGCTCCTCGTCTATGGGGTCGCCTATGAGCTCCGCGGATCTGGTGAGGGTATTCATGCCTATGGTAAGGCTCTCCACGAAGGCCACCACGCCCCGCACTATTGGGAGGCCTAAAAAGGTACCCTTCTGAGCCTTTGTCTGATATTCTTTATAATCCAATATTATGCGGCCCTTTGCGTCCCGGACCGCCATGGCGATGCCGCCGGGGGCCTTCATCATGACGCCCTCCATTACGGCCTGACCGCCGACAGAACATTTCTTCATTAAATTACTCCTTCCGGCGCCTATTCCACACCAAGATACATTATAACATAAGAATTATTTTAGTGGATACAAAAAAAGCGGCTTTTAAGCCGCTTTATTTGTATTTGCGCCGTTTAGCCTACCGCCTTGAGCAGCATGTACAGCTTTGCGATGCTGTCGTTGTCGCCGCTGTCGCCGCAGGTGACGAGCATCATGTACTTGCCGTTATCGGTAAGGGCGGAGGTGTTCGCCCAGCTCTTGCCCGAGAAGGTATTTACATAGGACGCCACGCTGGAAAGGTACTGCGAGGTCGTGTAGTTCCAGGGCTGAGCCATCTGAGCCAGTATGTTCTTATACGCCTTGTTCTTGGGTACCTCGAAGAAGGCCACTACCTCCCAGCTGCTGCTGCCCTCCCAGCTTGCGGAAATGCTCTTTCCGTAGCCTGAGCAGCTCGCCTTGCACTTTTCGCAGCTGGACTTGCCCAGTATGGCGTTCTGGATGTGGTGCAGGTTGTGGAAGTAGGAATTTGAGGTGCCTACCTTCTTGCGGTTGTTGTGGCCCATTACCACCGCTACCTGAGAGCCCTGGGCCGTGGTGGTGTGTACGTAGTAGTAGCTCTTGCGGAGCACATAGTCATAGTAATAGTATGTCTTGCCCTTCTTTTCGCCGATATAATTGCCGTAGATGGGGTAGGTGCCCGCGCCGGGTATGCTGATGCTGCCCCACTTTTCGGAGCTGGAGCCGGTGCCCTTGCCTGCGGGGGTGCCTATGGCGGCCATGCCGGTGTTGTTGGAGGTCACGTTGCCGCCGTTTGTGCCGGTGTTGTTGTTGGGCTTCTGCTCCACCACGTTGCCGCTGGTGAAGGTGAAGTCCTGAGCCCGGACGAAGCCCCGGGTGCCGTTGTAGTCCACATACAGGAAGCTGCCGGTGCTGTCGGTGCCCAGCACGGTGAAGGTCTTGCCCCGCATATTGCGCAGCTTGGTAGCGCCCTTGGTGGAGCTGGTGGCGGTAGAGCGGACGTATATGTTCTTGTCCTTGGATACGGCGCTCTTGGCCTTGTCGTATGCCCTTACCTCGGAGCCGGCAGTGCCGCCTATGGCGCCGCCGCTGGTGGGCAGGTTGGCTACGTTGATGGAGCCGGAGCTTGTGCTCCTGAGGTTGGAGATGGCGCTTGCGGGTACCCAGCCCGCCACGCTGCCTATGGTGACGTATACCTGAGAGCCGGAAGCGTCGCGGTAGTTGACGGTGACGTTGCCCGCGTTCTGCACGATGCCTACCGTCTTGCCGTTATTGGTAATAGCAGTACCCGCAGCGAGGTTTGCTGAGAAGGTGCCGCTGGCGGTGTTCTGGTTCTGGTTTACATAGGGGGTAGGTGCGGGGGTGGGGCTTGTAGTGCCGCCGATGGTGTTGCCGCCGCTGGTGGGCAGGTCGGAAAGGCTTATGGAGGAGCCGTTCCTTCTAAAGCCGGAGAGGGAGGAGGCGGCTACCCAGCCGG
>ULQC01000543.1_pt1 | contig 25448 bp, 18 predicted proteins | sample 1954091 | NCBI WGS metagenome assembly ULQC01 (sample SAMEA4835645, study PRJEB28245) | human gut metagenome | biome: gut microbiome; material: fecal sample | place: Denmark | collected 2008
CACGACCACCAGATCGGGATACTCCACCGCATCAGTCATAACAAAACAACCTTCCACAAACAGTAATCGCACAAAAGCTATGTGCAGTTCATGCTCATACTACCCTCATGGCGATATATGAGGGTGAATGTCAATAACTCTTGGCTATTTATCCCCAAAGATATGCGCCCACGTTTCCATGGAAGCAATGCCATAAGCCTGATATTGGGCGGCCAAACGCTTCCAATGCTTGGTGATACGCCGAGTAAGACGATACCCTTCGAGCATGCTCTTGCGGAAACGCTTATTGTCACGCTTCAACCATGCCACGCCATTGCCATCAGCCGTAGTGACTAAGGCCGAGTTGACATGATCAAAAGCAAGCCAGGTCCAGGCAGCATCCCGTGCCGGAATAGCAGCATCCGGACGGACAGCCTTCTCCGGATTGACGTTCTTGACAAAGCTCTTGGCAATCAAACCGACCGCGGCCTTATACCGGCTCTTCATGGTCGAAGGATGGTTCTTCGGCGGCTCGACCTCGCCCGCAGGCTCTGGGAACGCTTCAAAACTATCTTTAGCCTGAGCATCCGGATATTTCGCACGTAATTCTCGCACTTCGCCAAGCTTCGTCGGCAAACAGTCCACAAGATACTGCGGCCCACGAAGAATATCCCTCAACGCCATGTGGTGCAACGCCATGGCCGAATACACGAAACGCAATCCAAGGCTTGCATCGCCGTACAACGTTTCCACCAGCATGCGAGGAGGCCTGTCCGGGTATGTCAGAAGGGCCGCAAGCCAGCGGTTGCGCTCGGTGAAATACTCCTCCCAAGAACGGGCCGGATCCTTGTCGTGCCATGCTTGGTGCCACACGGCCACACCTGGCAAGCAGACCGTCGGGAAACCGGCTTTCTTGGCACGCAGACCGTATTCGATGTCATCGAATTTGATGAACACGGGCATCGAGAGGCCGATTTTCTTGACTACCGCGATTGGAATCAAGCACATCCACCAGCCATTGAAATCCTCATCGATGCGCTGATGGCGATCCGGAGAGTCACGAAGCGGTTCCATAGAGAAGTCGTGATTGTACCCCATGCTCTTGGACGGATACATCCACATTCGCCGCGGATTAATCCTCTCGCCTTGCGTATAAAGCATGGTGCGATTATCAAGATGAAGCATGCCGCCGCCGACAAGAACCGGACGGATCGTATAGTCGGAGAACTGGATGGAACGAAGAATCGATTCAGGCTCACTGATGGCGTCATCATCCAGCAGCAACACGAAATCGCTGTTCCCAGCTTTCGCCGTTTCGTACATACCTCGAGAGAAGCCGCCGGAACCACCTAAATTGGCTTGCTGAATATACGTAAGCTGCTTTCCAAGGTCGGCGGATACTTCGGCAAAGCCTTCTTGATTTTTGACCAGATCGTTGCCTTGATCCGTGCAGTACACGGTATCCAGTCGCTTACGCAGTGCCGGCGCTCCTGCGATGGCGCGCAATTGGTTCATGCAGTACGAGGCACGATTGAATGTGGTAATGGCGATGGACATGGAAGTGCCATGCTTGGCTGTGCGCGCTTCACGCGGAACAGACCATGTCGCATTGGAAATAACGACTGGCCCACCTAGCGATTCCGCGTCGAACCAGAAGTAACCACCGTCCATGAGCCCGGTCATAGGCACATCCACGCATACGGAAGCCGAGGTATCCGCAGCATGGACAATCCGCTCCGCTACCGGATAAATCAGGCCTCGACCCGTCGACCGGAAGACGTTGATCTTGGCGTTTCCTTGAACGGACACTGCGAAGCGCACGGTCTTCACACCAGTCCAACGACGCCAATACGATGCAGGGAACGCGTTGAAGAACGTGCATCCGGACATGTGACCATGATCTCGTAGTGTTACGGAAGTACGTCCCGTAATTTCGAATGAATCGCAGGAAACCCCGTTAGAGGATCCCGCATTCCGTAACATGCGTTGCAATGTGGACTGGTTCATGGAGCTGAATTCCAGACGACGCATGTCGATACGCGAATCCAGAGTGGTTTCCGCCACATGCGGGCGAGTCCAGTCAATCGCATACAGAGGGAGGGTCTGTTCAGCATCTTTGACCGGATATACGACGCGCATAACCGTTTCCCAGGTCTCATCGCATTTCTGATTATCTGACAATTGTTCTCCAGTCATCAATTTCGCATCATTCTTCGCTGCTGTTTCTATCACACCATCGTAGCCAGCAATCTTCAAATATGGCAAACCTTATCAAAAGACGTTCTTCAACAAGAATAAAGAGCCTGTGATGAGATACAATCACAGGCTCCTCTCAGGCACAAGTTCCAACAGCTTTAAACTACTGACTCATTGCCTTGCTCGCTATTCAGCATCAGCTTTTCACGCTACCGGTATTGGCATAATTCCCAAGGCGATGCAGGAACGCAGCCATATCCTGACGGACAACATCCGACATACCACGATACGTCTTCGTGCCGTTTGCCTCGGTCCAGCCCTCGCTGACCCCGGTTCCAGCCATCCAAAGAATATCCTTGTAGTGCGGAGTGCGCTTGTTCACATCGGCAAACGGGTTCCTGTTGTAGGAGGAATCCTTAACACCGAGGTTCTTGGTAGCCAGTCTCTTCAGGAAGGCAGCCATATCCTGGCGCTTCACCGTATCCATGCCACGGAACGACCCGTCATCCCAGCCCTCGGCAATACCATTGGCGCCAAGCCACCAGATTTCTTTGGCGTGCGGCGTATCTTCGGTAACATCCGTGAAACGATTCTTATCAGAAGCGCTTGGCGTGTAGTCGGGGGAACCAGCAAGACGGTAAAGGAAGGCAGCCATATCCTGGCGCTTCACCGTATCCATGCCACGGAACGTGCGCTTACCGGTGGCGTCAACCCAACCCTCAGTGATTCCATTGTCTGCAAGCCACTGAATATCCTCAGAGTGAGGAGTGCTGGCATTCACATCCTCGAACTGCATGCCATAGGTCACACCATCAACGGAATCCTCGTAGCTCTTAGACCCATTATGAGCAACAACCTTGATGGAATTTGCAGTTTGAGCGGCGAGCTTCACATTGTTCCAGACGAAGACGCCATCCTGCTGCTTCGTGCCAGCGCCCAAGGATTTGCCGTTGAGGAACAGCTCCGCATTATCACAGTTCGAGTATGCCTTGATCTGCTGAGTGGGCTTGTTCCTTTGGGTGAAACGCTTGCTGGTAAGGTATACGAACTTGTCATTCTTATTCCAGTTCGCCTTGAAGAAGTAGTAGGCATCCTTCTTCGTCACATGGTCATAGCACAGCAAACCCTTGGTATTGAGACGTTCCTTGCCGCCGGCATTGCGGTACGACGAGAAGTCGAACATGTTCCAGACAAAGCTTGCAGCCACGTTATTGCTGTGCTGAATGTAATCCCAATACGCTTCAAGCAGATAAGACTGGTACTCCTCGTAGTGCTTGTCGCCATTTGCGTCTTCGGCACCATTCCAAGAGAAGGAGCTGTCCACTTCCGTGTGCTGGTCGATATTGGCGCCAGCACCATATTCGGAAAGCATCATCGAATCGGCACCAAGAACCTGCTGGTAGTTGTTCATCTTGGTGGCCAACGATTCAACAAGCTTCTTGTGACCGTCAGCATCCGCGTTCTTCACTGCGCTCTTGAAACCAACGTAGAGGTTCATGCCAGTGAGGTCAATCTTGGAGCTCCACTTTGCAGAGGTATTAACCGCATCCGCGCCGTCGATGTTTGCCTGCACAATCAAACGGTTGGGGTCTTCCTGGTGAGCCAAGTCAACAAGTGCAGAATTAAATGCAACAAGCTCATCTTCGGTTACCTTGAAGTCAGGCCCATAACTTGCGAACTGCTCGCTGTAACGCACTTCATTCTGCACACCCCACATGACGATGGAAGGGTAGTTGTATCCCTGACGAATCATCTCTGTGAGCTGGTTCGTAATCGAATTCTTATAGGACTCAGCCTTCGAGTAAATCAAGTAGTACGGGATCTCGCAATATACCAGCAGACCTTTCTCATCGGCCATCTCATAGAAGGCGGGATCATGCGGGTAATGCGATGTACGAACAGCGTTCACGCCCATATCGAGCATGGTGTCGATGTCTTGGGCCATCTGAGCGCGGGATACGGCGTTGCCCACACCTTCACGATCCTGATGGTAACCCACACCGTGAATTTCAATCTGTTTGCCATTCAGATACGCCTTGCCATTGGAAACGTTGAACGTGCGGAAACCGATCTTCGTGCTTTCTGTATCAAGCACATGCCCTGCGGCATCTTGCAGGGAGACGTTCATCGTGTACAGGTAGGGATCGGATCGGCCGTTCCAACGGTGGATGTTGGTGAGCTGCTGATCCAACTTCTGCTCTGCGGCTTCGGTTCCAGCGCTAACCTGGAAATCGGAGCTCTGCTCGCTCACGATGTTTCCGGCATTATCCGAAATAGTTGTTTTCAGAACAAGGTTCGCAGTTTCCACAGCCTTGTTGGTAACATCCACTCGTGTATTCACAGACGCATTGTTGCCATTAAGCTGGTAGTCCACGAAGACACCGGAGCTGCCCTTGTTCTCAGTGGAAATGTACTGGTTGGGCAGTGCAATGAGCTCAACATCACGGTAGATTCCCGAGAACTGCGTGTAATCGACGTTAATCGGGATGGAAACCGTATCAACATTGGTTACATCGACGGTGAGCGCGACGGAATTCTTATCCTGCACATACTTGGTCAGATCGAAGACGAATGCAGAATAACCACCGACATGGGTGCCCACTTCCTGACCATCGACCTTCACTGTGGTGTTCTTGTTGGAACCGTAGAACTTGATGAACAGGTTCTTGCCGTGGTACTTGGCAACATCAAGCTGCTTGCTGTACGTGACGGTTTTCTGATTGTTCTGGGGAATGTACGACATCGTAGGGTGTGCGTAATCCCATGAATGCGGCAGATCGATGGTCCCCTCGGAGGCACCGGTGGGGAATGTCCATCCATCCATCCATGCTGGCATCTCCCTTGGAGAACATCCAACCCTTATCAATGTTCTCAACCGTTCGACCGGCAATCTGGCTGTCTGCCGAAGCATTCAGCGCATCATCAGTTCCATTGGAGGAAACAGTGCCCTCATCGGAGGAACCAGTATCTTGGGCTTCTCCCTGAATCGTCTGGCTGTCAGTAATGTTTGCGGTATTTGTGTCCAACTCTTCTGCCTGTGCACAGGGAACGCCCGCCGCGAACATGGCAACAGCCAGCAAAGACGCAAGATATTTCCGTCCCATCTTGTTTCTCTCCTACGCTTTGTTTTCTTCGAGCATATAAAAGTACCCCTATACGCTCCTGAAAAGAGACAATCTGTCACTCTATGCCAAATCACCCCATTAAGAGGATACAACTTAGAGTGGATAATGGAGCGGCATAAGCTTATAAACCAGCATCCGTTCACGTGGAGCACTAATAAAAATGCCGCACACCACATATGGTGCGCGGCACATTCTAGTCACGGAAACATTCCTGAACAGAGATAGCGAACCTTACTATACGATTCAGCTGACTCTCTTACCGCTCTGACTCATCAATCTGCGCAATCGTCATTGCCCTATCGCTGAGCAAGGCGTAGTTTCGGTTGCGTGCGTCACGAATCACGAAGGTGCAGGCATTCTCGTCCAATGCCACCGCCACCGCATCCGTCATGGCATCATCACCGGGCGTAGGAGTACGCAGCGACGTAATCAGACGGAACTCGCCATCGTTGAACAGATTCAAAGGCATCTCGAAGTACACCGTCTGGTGCCCGTGCTTTTCCATTTTGATGGTCTTGGCACCGGTATCGTAGGTGATGCCTCCACGACGAACATCATGCAATGCGATGGCCAGGTAAAAGTCTCCAGGCTCATCATACTGGTACTCGACGGCGAACTTGAACATATCGGAGCTCTTCAGAATCAGCGGCGAGACGCCATACGTCCGCAACAGCGGGCAACGGGCATTCAGACCGTTGGGATATTCATCCTTATTTTCGGCAATGACCTTCTTGCGCTTTTCTTGCTTTTTCTCCTCTGCTTCAAGATTTGCGAGGGTGTACTTCTCGGCAACTGTTTCGCGATCGCCGATCGCGGCAACCACACCATCTTGGATGAACATGGCACGAGTGCAATACCGCTTGACGGCACTCATATCGTGCGTGACCAAAATCACGGTCTTCGTCGGATCCTTCTTGATTTCCGTGAAATAGTCGTTGCACTTCCGCTGGAAGGCCTCATCGCCAACGGCCAAGACCTCATCCAGGACCAAGATGTCCCCTTGAGCTTTAATCGCCACGGAAAAAGCAAGACGAACCTGCATACCTGAGGAGTAGTTCTTAAGCTTCTGATCCATGAACTCGTCAAGCTCAGCGAATTCGACGATGTCGTCGTACATCGCATCGACTTGTTCTCTGGTGAAGCCCAGCAGCGCTCCATTAAGATACACGTTCTCTCGACCGGTCAGTTCCGGATTGAAGCCGACGCCAAGTTCAATGAACGGTACCAGTTTGCCCTGAACATGAATCTCACCTTCATCGGGATAATAAATCTGAGAAATCAGTTTCAATAACGTCGACTTGCCGCCGCCATTACGCCCGACGATACCGAAGAATTCCCCTTGATGCACTTCAAAGCTAACATCCTTAAGCACCGTCTGCTTTTTATATCCCTTGATGCCTTTGGTCCAATTGATGACAGCTTGTTTAAGACCGGTCGCCTGTTCTGTCGGCAACTTGAAGCTTTTGGAGACATGCGTTGCTGACAGAACAACCGGCTTCTTGGAATAATCGAATTCTACCGACTCTTTTTTTTCAGACATCACATGACCTCCGCAAATTTACGGCTATTACGACGGAAAAGATAAATGCCGAGCCAAAGCAGAACCGCAGTAAGAACTAAGGGGAAAAGCCAAACGGCCCAATTAGAAAACTGATTCCAAATTGTCGGCTGTGTTTCCGGTGCAATGAAGTTGTGCCGAATATCCTGAATGGCCTGTGCAAAAGGATTCAGTAATTCCAAACGAGCCACGTCAGCGATCCAACCGCCACGATTGGTCACATAGGTAAGCGGGTAGATGATAGGCATACCATAGAACACCAACTGTTGAAGTACTTCCCAAATATGCGCGATGTCGCGGAAATACACATACATCGTCGCCATCAGCAACGTCAAAGCCAGAGTAATGGCATACAGTTCGACAATACTGAACGGCAACAGGACAACACGCCAAGTGAATTTAACATGTGCAATAAGCGCGAAGACAAATACAACCACCAGATTGATGGCATAGCTGATTAAAGCACCAACTGTTGCAGAAACCACCACAATGTAGTTGGGGAAATGAATTTTTCGTAGCAAATCACCGCGATCGACAACAGATCGCAATCCCACGTTGGTGGATTCAGTGACAAACTGCCACGAGCTAATGCCTAGTAGCAACACCACAGGATATGTAGGGGTTCCATCCGACATACGCAGGAATTTGCCGAATACTACGTACATTACGCAGAACATCATCAACGGTTTCAGAACGGACCAAGCAATTCCTAGGAAAGAACCCTGATAACGCAGCTTGAAATCTGTTTTTACTAAACCCCGCAGCACGGTCCACGCGTACCCGTACCTGTTCTTTATATCTTTCGCCAACTGTTTCACAGGAAGTATCTTATCAGCGCCCATTCCATTAAAGATGGAGAGCCAAAAATCAGCACCACTTAGACACCGAGTCGTTCTGGGTACTAGGCATTTCAATCTGTCATCAAACAAAAAACTGTGCAGGCTTGAACGGGTCAAACTCCTGCACAGCAAAAAATAATCGTTATCAGATCATTTTGAGGTACTGCTTCCAATACTTCACCGAAGTCAATTCCTCACGAGCGGCAGAGTATTCTTTACGCAAGCGATCAATGTTCGCCTTATAGTATCTAAGGTCCCTTGCGTAACGCTTTTTGATCTCCTGGTAACGTTTCACATCCTTCGTGCGAATAGTGCCCTTACGGTTGTACCAATCAAGAACAATAAGCTTGTGCTTGCCACGAATTGCGCCAGCCGGGTACAGCCACCCCTGCAGGGGGATAACAGCATATCCAGTGCCGTTCTTCTTAAAATACCGCTGATTGTTATCGGTAAAAAGATCTTCCAGCCGCTCTGGCAGACTACGTGGCTTATCCCCATCAATTAACTGACGATCAACCTCCTTGATACACAATCCATCCAATTCGGCATCGGCATCAATCTGAGACTGAAGTGTCACAAAGTCCACGAGCTGCTCCTTGTTGCGGTTCGCAGCCATGAAACTCCTCTCCGCCTGACCGGGCTTCTTGATGAATTCAGGCCCCTTCAAAAAGTCCTCAAAAGCATCGAGGCACAGTTCAGCATTGGCATAGCCGAACTTCTTCAGCTCCAGACGGATGTTGTTGTGCAGCTCATGCATGAAGTCGGCCTTCGGAGCCATGCCGCACGTCGCCTGAGCGATCATGGTATTACGAGTGGTCTGATAACGTTCCACAGCTGCGTTGTACCGCTCAAAGAACGACATGTGCCATACGCACAGGCTATTCATGGTGATGAATCCAGTCTTGCAACGGATGCCGTATTCAGCGTCGTCGCAACGAACGAATACAGGAAGAGGAAGACCGTTCTTCTCAATCACGGAAATCGGAATGCAACAGTACCACCAAGCGGCATACATGTTGTTCCGCTGCCACTTGGTCGGCGTATACATCTCGTTGTATACCAAATCCTCGAACAGGGTCAAACGCAGCGGAGGCTTGCATCCAGCAAAAGTACCCTGCTGGGTCATATTGCCGATGTCCTCCCACTGATCTTCGCCAATCTCATAATTGAGCATTGCACCGCTGATCATATCCTCACGATGTTCAGGCTTGAGGATGCGCAGCAGATTGTAGGTGCGCTTGATGCTTTCAGGAGAAACCGCAACATCATCATCCATAAGCAAGATATTCGTGGCCTTCGGAGTCTGCTCCATGGCGGTAATCATGCCACGGGTGAAACCGCCGGCACCGCCGACGTTATCGTTCGGCACAACCTGAACGCGGTTTCCACTCAGCTTTTCAGCGTCAAGGGTACGGCCATTATCAATTACATACATATGGAAATGATCGGCAATCGAATCACCGGAATTGATGATCTGATCCTTGACCAAGCCGATGTTGCGTTCGATGAACGCTTCCTTCTTGAAGGTGGTGGTGGACAGCACCAGCTCAACGTCGTTCAACTCGCCATCGATGCCAAGCTCGTAGTAGCTGTTACGAATGGCAACCGCGCCCTCCGTCTTGATGAGGAAACCGACAATCACCATGTCATCGGTGATTGTTAGAGGCAAATCGACAACCTGCCAGCCATCAGAAGCGCTCAGTACCTTCGAGACCCCCTCGACAGGCAGCGGATCATGTGCGAAAGCATCGCCCATGGTCTGTTGCACCTCACAAGCAGCGCCTTTAAGCTCAAGATGCAGCATGAAGCTTGTTGCGCGCGTGTACTTCCGCAGCTTCATTACGGACAAGGAATTGAAATACGTGCTGAAGTCGAAGGTCCCCGCATTAAACATCTTCCACTCGCCAAGTTGCTCGTCGAAGACAACAGGCTGATTGGAACGGCAGTACAGCGCCGGGTAAGCGACAGAGCGAGGATTCGTTTCCAGAAGGATATTTGCAAATTTCATAGTCGGCATTCGCCTACCACCTCATCTTTTTCCAAAACGTCAAATGTGAAGTCTATCAACAGCAACCGTACAAAGCCTACTTCAATCATCATTCGCATGCAATTCCATCGTTATCACGATCAAGCTCAGGCCGATAGCCCGGATCTCCTCTATGGAGAGGAGCCTTACCGGCGGCCCTTACAGCGGCGCAGTTCTTATAGTAAACTTGATTCGGATGAGAGGGTAAGGGTGAAGGCTGAGAAGTCACAATCCAACCAGTGCTGATCTTCTTCATAGCAAGCCACCAAATGTCCTCAGCATGCGGAGTCGACCAGTTCACATCGCGGAAATAGGAGTAGATGAACGCGCCATCCGTATCAAGATCACGATTCGGCGTTCCCGCAAGACGATACAGGAACGCTGCCATATCCTGACGAGTCACTGGAGACATACCTCGGAAAGTCCGAGACCCATCCGGCTCCAGCCAACCCTCAGAAATACCGGTGGAAGCAAGCCACCAAATCTCCTTGGCATGCGGAGTCGCCCCATCCACATCAGAAAATACTATTGATTTTGAAGGAGCGGGACCATAATCCCCTACAAGTCGGTGCATAAACGCAGCCATATCCTGACGAGTCACTGGAGACATACCACGGAAAGTCCGAGACCCATCCGGCTCCAGCCAACCCTCAGAAATACCGGTGGAAGCAAGCCACCAAATCTCCTTGGCATGCGGAGTCGCCCCATCCACATCACGGAAACGATGCATATCTGCATTCGAAGGCGTGTACTCCGGACTTCCAGCCCAGCGATATAAGAATGCGGCCATATCCTGACGTATAACGGAGCTCATGCCACGATATTCGCGCACTTCACTGTCGACATCAACATTCCCTTGATCAACGAACGGATATCCGTGCTTAGTTTTTCCATTTTGTTCCACTAGCCTGACCAGCCCAGACCCATTGGATTGAGGAATACTTTGCGTAGGGCATGAGCCAAGTACCTCCCTCATCTTCTGTGCTTCAGTTTGTGTGACCGTCAGAGCATAGTGTTCCTTTACTCCAACTTGCGTAGCCACATACAGGCATCGTGCAGCCGCATTAGCTGGAAGCCATTCATCAGCGCTACTATTTGACTTCTGCGTATTCGCAGTTCCATCAACCGCGGACAGATTATACGGGTCGTTGCCAAAAGCCCGAAGCTTCGATTCGTTCCAATGGCTTGCTCCCGAATTCCAAGCATCAGACAAAGCCACAATATGATCAATCTGAACCTTGGAAGAGGTTGATTGTCCGCGTTGGAAATCGATACGATCACCAGTATAAGGGTCATCGAGAATGCCGGAAAGCACTACACATTTATCTTGCTTAGAGATATTATCAAGATCTCGAGCAAGGATATCATTGCGAGTGTCACAGCCATCCCCATCTTCATCGAATTTATTCCATTGGAAAAGGTCACGATCATAGCCAGATACGGAATCGGTCTGGCGGACGGTCAAAGTTGACACTGCCTCTAGCGCATTGTTCTCCTGAGCCATTGCTGTTGGCTCACCACAGAAAAATGGTAGGGAACAAGCAACCGATATAATTAAGTACTTTTTGAATAAGCGTTTCATTGCAAGCCTCGTCGCTTTCATAATCATTGATCAAATAATCATGCTCAAAGAGCAGGTGGATTGCCATTCAAAAATCAACCCACCCGCTTTCACACCGGTGTTGTGGAAGTCTCAGACCAGCCGGCCATCCAAACGATGCAGGAACGCAGCCATATCCTGACGATACACCGAAGTCATACCCTCAAAACGCCAGCCTCCATCAGGATTCCTATACCCCTGGCTGATACCCGAACCACCCAGCCAACGCACATCCTCGGCATGCGGGGTCGCATCCGTCACATCTGTGAAATCAGTCTTCGGCACCACCGCGCCAACTCCATTGGGATTCTTAGACGTCAGACGACGCAGGAATGCAGCCATATCCTGACGCTTCACCGTATCCATGCCACGGAACGTACGCGAGCCATCAGCCTCACGCCAACCCGTGCTGACGCCCGCATGCGCCAGCCACAGCACATCCTCGGCATGCGGAGTATCCCGGCCAACATCCGAGAACACATCCCAATCAGCAACGGCAGGCTTCCACGAAGAAGCATCACCAAGACCACGCCTCACAGCCTCACGACGCAGGAATGCAGCCATATCCTGACGCTTCACCGTATCCATACCACGGAACGTATACAAGCCATTGGATTCACGCCAACCCGTGCTAATTTCTGCATCAGAAAGCCACTGAATATCTGAAGCATGCGGAGTGCCTTGGTCATTCTTCAACACACTAGAAGCATTGTATACATCAGAGAACGTAGAAGCGGCAGGCAAATCGGAAGTCCATCCGGCAGTCTTTCTTTGCTGCCATATGACCTTCTTGGCACTGGGATCGGTAACAGTTATGACCGTTCCATGTCTCGGGCCGTCCTTCAACCAATCATTGTTGGCATGACGGCTCAGTACCGTACCGTTGGAGTTGTAAGCCAAGATTCCTTGGGCGTTGGTCCAACTCGTCAAATCCGCAGAAGACTGAGTGTACGTACCAGTTCTGCCCGCACTAGGCTTCCATGTTGATATCTCATCAGTAAAGAAATAATATTTCCCGTTAAGTTTGGTCAACGATGGAGCCTCATAGCCTCGATGTACGTCGCCGTTGAGCAACTTCCAAGCTCGGGCATTCCCGCAATCATTCAATGAATCGATACGCCAAATCTCGTTATAGATACCGTCCTCTTTAATACTTAAATACGTTTTCCCGTTTTCAAAAAACAAAGAGCCATCAATACGATTATTACTGTCCTTGGGAAGATTGATAGGCCGTGCCATTTCGGTTTTGGCAGTAATGAAACCTTCCCCATTCTGCTTTGGATCATACGCCGGATCATTGGTTGCGGACAATTGCGAGAACTTAACCAGATAAGGCCTCATCGTATCCTTTTCCGCCTGACCGTGGAAAGCTCCATACCGCCCCATGCTCACTACAGCATACGGAGTATTGGTGTCTGGGTCAACAGCCCAATCGGCCGCCACAGCATCGAATTTTGTATTTACACTGTTAGATGGAACACCTGCGGGAACAGAGACAAGCACCTGACGTTGATCTGACCAATGGACTAAATCTTTTGAATTTGAAATAACCAGACGAAGTTTTCCGGCATTTTTATCGGTCTTCGGATCACCGCCATCGCTTTCATTAGACAACATCCAGAAATAACCATTGTGGTAAATGATGCTGGGACATTTGAACGAATAAAGATTATAACCTCGCCCATCCATTTTTGAACCTACAGCCTCTATCCGAGCGGGATCATTTTTATTGATATTTTCGAAAGCCTGACTTATCTTCTCAAAATGGTATCCGTCATACGACAGATAGAACGTATCCGTTCCATCTGCCTCGCTATTGGTAAATACTCCTAGCATCACATCTGGATACTGATCCTCTGCATATGCTGAAGGAATTCCACATGTCAGACCTAGCACGCCAGCCGCAAATATAGCGCTAATTCTTTTAAATAGATTATAAATATCCCAAGAAACCATAACTCTCTCCCCTTATCTCTGGCATTGAGATAATGACTCTGCATGTCACTCACCAATTTTACTCATCACACGGTAAGCTCACACCAGACGAGGATATATTGTACTGACATTTCGCCTAATCTGTGCAGAATATTTCTGCGCCAAAATCTCATCCCTGAATCCAGGCCCAGCCAGGGGTATAGGTTGGCCAAGCAAATTTTGAGTCCATCTGGACCCCATTCGTATGACAGCATCATGCTTGACGTCATAATAGCCGGAATCAACCGATATAAACGATCCCGAACACCCCTTTGCGGCTGCAAGAATATGGGGATGGTACCGCGTGGACAACCATCGTTGCCCAGCACGGGCGGGAAAGCCCTTCTCCAATACATCGATAATCGGAAAGAACCGAAGGTTGGAGTAGCCACGTTCCGACAGATAAGGAAGTATCGGGTAATCGATGCGGGGATTGCACTCCACCACGCCTATGGCATCATCCTTTTCCACACCCCAGCGCTCTAGGGTACGTCTGACCTGCTCGAAAAGAGCCTGTTGCTCTACCACGAAATCAGATTGGATACACACCATTACATCTGGCAGCCCCTCAGGGGAAGCATAACAGCCTTCCAGACCATTAACAAAGCAATCATCCGGAGCCACTTTCACGGTATCCGCAGCATCGCCCATGAGTTCCCCTTGCAAAGCAGTCTGGGTCGGAACATCACGTACGGTAAAGACATCAAACGATTTGACTGATTGCTGCGCAAATCTGAGGGAATCACCCTTAATAGGCATCAAACCCAACCCCGTTGCAGCTACCGGTATATTCCTCTCATGTGCCCACGGACCGATAGCAAGACGGGACAAATTGCAGGTCCAATCCCCCCGCATATAGCCGCCGCCAAGCATGTGAATGCTCTGCACGCCATGCTGCAGCAATCTGATACCGCTTGCATAGTTCGGCGCAATGCCTTCATCGTTCAACGCCTCACCGACGAAACCGGCTATGTCATCGATCGGACCATCATAGGGAAACGGATTCTCAGTACCCAATCTGCGTAACGTATCCGTAAAGATAGCGTGCGGATGCTTATCCCTCAGAATCACGGCGGCAGGCCCCGGTCGGGCACAATCCACTACAACCGGAGTCTCCGGATAGTATTTTCCAAGCAATGAAAGCCATTCACCGGCGATCAGTTCATCACCATAGTTCGGGTACCCCGGCTCGGCAATCAGATAAAACGCCTTTGGATCCCGCCCCGAGCGAGAAACTTCCGTGTCCTTTTTTGCATGGATATGCAAAGAACGCAGTATCGACCTCATCGTTTCGCTTCCTCAAGATATCCGTGCCAGAACTCAAAGGACGTCATTCCCTCGCGGCCGTCCCGGTACGCTTGCTGAACAGCCGTATCCTCCGACAGTAACTGCGCTAAATGCTCAAACCGACTCCTCAGCTCCTCATTTCGCCGGTCATCGCGCACACGCATCACTGCATGTTGTCCGGTCGTATCGACTGCGAGCGCCTTACCAGCATGCTGCAGAATCCGCCACGGGCGACACCATCCATCGTTGGGGATAATCACCGTTTTGTTACGGTCGAAGCTTTCCCGCACGGGAGCAGTCTCCGCTTCCTGCGGTCGCACGCTTCTTTTGATTTTGCGCGCGATGCGGTGAACAATGCCCTTGCTCTCTGTCTCAACTGGCTTGACAACTTCAGGAACAACATTCTCATCATTGGCGGTCTGTTCAAGCTCGAAAATATCGATGGCGTCGGGTACTCCGGGAATCTGAGCCAACGGCTGCAATTTCTCGGCCTTTGCGCGTGCCTGCTTGAACAGCTTTTCGCCAACGGGATGACGGTAATATTCCGGCCCCTTAAGGTAATCCTCAATGGCGTCACAGATCAGTTCCATGGAAGCGTAGTCGAAACGTCTACCATGCTTGATTAGGTTGTCCCTCATAAGCTGAATCATGGCCGGCATGCTATAACCAGCATCCGGTGTGAAAGCTTCCTGAATAAGCATGTTGCGCGTGGCCAGATAAACCTCTACAGCGGCGTTCCAACGCAGGTCGAATGCATCATGCCATACGCAGACGCCGTTCAGCGTGATGAATTTGAGGGGTTCCTTTTCCTGGATTCGGGTCGCATATTCCACATCGTCTCTGCGATAGAACAGAGGAATCGGCAGACCGTTCTCCTTTATACGCCGCACCGGGAAGCATGAGTACCACCATGCAGAGTACAACCCTTTCGTATCGGATGCGGGGACAAGCTCTTCATTAAACGTAATATCGTATTCGCGATCCATAATGAGCCGTGGCTTGAACGACCTGAGGCTTCGTTCCGGACTTATCACACCGATGTCTTCCTGCTGCATTTCGAAATTCGCAGTTGATAACATGGCACCGGCAATTGTCGCCGTGGCGTACTCGTCGCTGGCGTATTCCAGTAATCTCAGTGAACGCTTAAATGACTCGGGGCATACGGTAACATCATCGTCCATGAGGAGAACATGTGTGGCCCATCCGGATTCCACGGCATGGATCATTCCCGCGGCAAATCCGCCGGCACCGCCCACATTCCCGTTCGGAATGAGCGTTATAGCCGGGTTTCCAGCGCATACCGAACCGGACAGTGTGCGCCCATTATCCACCACGGTCAGATGGAAATAATCCCCCCATTCCTCTTTTTCCAAGAGTTCCTTGCGGATCATGTCGATGTTATTTGTGACCTGCTGTTCCTTAAGATATGTAGTCGTCGCTATCTCGATGCGGATATCGCGACGCTTCGGCACGTCCGCGCAATATGAGACGTTCCGCAATGCAGCAGAAGCATCACCCGTTGTTACCGTGAACGAAACCAACTGGGCGTCCAGTCCTTCCGGATAGCTCACCACGTAGCGATACCATCCGTCCTGAGTATGCAGAGGCGCATCATCGACTTCGCGAATGACTCGTTTTTCAAGTCGACGATAAATCATTTCAGTCAAAGTGATATGCACCGGAGAACTGGATTCAAGCACCAATACCGGAGTGAGATCATCGACTCCCGTATATAGACGCCATTTCTTAAGCGAGAACGCCCCAAAATACGTCATGAAATCCGCATAACTGTGCGAACCGATTGTCAGGGAACCCTCTCCAACCCCGGAGTATGAAGGCGATTTTACGAAAAGCGGCAAAATCGCACACGAAGCAAGAGACGGTTTCCACACCGGGCGACTCAAGTCAACGAGCATAGCGGCACCTTCTAACTAGAAATCCTCTGACCTTAGCCCAAGCCTACCATTAGCTCACTTTCACTCGTCTCGAAACGGATAATCAGTAGCAGTGTTTGCAACGCTCAAAATAGCCTCATGCTCAATGCCGGCAACTGTTCATCTTCATCCGTCACGCCGTACGAAATCGCCGTTCATTCAGAAAGAGAACAAACTGTCTAGGCGATGCAGGAACGCAGCCATATCCTGACGGAGCACCGAAGCCGTGCCGTCGAAACGCCAGCTACCGTCGGAATTCCTGTACCCCTGGCTAATGCCGGCATCGCCAAGCCAACGTATGTCCTCGGCATGCGGAGTCGAATCTTCTACATCTGTGAAAGCATTCTTCGATGCAACGCCACTGGTGGTAGCGGCTCCCTTGATCGCCAAGCGATGCAGAAAAGCGGACATATCCTGACGCTTCACCGCGCTCGTTCCACGAAACGTATATGCGCCATCGTTTTCTCGCCAACCAGTGCTGATGCCTGCATGGGCAAGCCACAGCACATCCTCAGCATGCGGAGTGCGCCAGTCGATATCGGAGAATATCACCCAATCCTTTTCGCCGGGTTTCCAGGAATCGGCGTCGCCTATGCCGCGCAATACCGCTTCACGTCGCAGGAATGCGGCCATATCTTGGCGCTTAATCTTTTCGTCAGGTCGGAATGCCCCATCACTATAGCCTGTGGAGATGCGCTTGTCTGCAAGCCATACGATATCGTCGCCATGCGGAGTGGCAACCGTATCGGCATCTCCCAACACACGCGAAAGGGCATACACGTCGTTGAATTCGGTATCTTCCGGTATGGATTCCGACCAGGAATACGAATTTCTCGCTTTCAACGCGATACGAATGGCACGCGGATCGCGAAGCGTAATTACTGTGCCGTGCCTAGGACCATCAATCGTATTCGCGGCTCCCTGCTCATATTTTGACAGAACGGTGCCTTCGGAGTTATAGGCGATAAGCTGTTGCAGGTCACTCCAACCTTCCGACAGCGATTTGGATGACATAACATACGTACCTGTCATCTTCTTCGCCGATTGCTCGGACGGATATACGCTCAGCCGATCAAAAAAGTACCTATAGCGGCCATGAAAATAGGTCAGGCTTGGAGCCTCATGGTACAAGGCCAAGTCCGATCCGATTCGCGTCCATTTCGACGCGCCACTGCTTTGCCTAAGATCGCTTATGCTCCACAGCTCATTATTGATGCCATCCCGCTTGACGGAGTAGAAGGCTTTTCCGTTTTCAAAATAAAGACTTCCGTCGATCCGATCATGATCATCCTTATATGGCAGATGAATACGCACCGCCTTGGAGGGAACCACGTTATTCGCTTGCAACGAAGTGAAGGGAATGAGATATGGGCGCATATCATCGCCTTCCTTCCCATGGAACGCACCGTAATTCCCCAAAGAAACGACGGCATAGACCTTATGGCTCACAGGGTCTTCTGCCCAATCAGCAGCAACAGCATCAAAATCCTTGGTATCATCGCCATTGTTTGGGGGAAAATCACCTTCCACAGGAACATGCACAATCACTTGGTCAGACCAAGTTTTCAAATCGCTGCTACTTGATACAACTAAACAGATATTGCTTTCTACATCACAATTATGATGATTGCCCAAAATCCAGAAAAGTCCATCATGCCAGATGACAGACGGATTTACCAATGTGAACTGCCCATCGACGCTCTCTCGTCCAGTTTCATCTAAAGAGTCAAATTCGGGAGTAGCATCTTGGAATGCTGTACCAATGAGTTCCATATGCACACCATCTCGACTGATATAGAACATGTCGGTAGAATCTTGTCTTGATTGTGTGAATACGCCAAGCAACAACTCGTTTGGATACTCATTTGCACGGGCATTGTCAGGCAAAAATAGTGTCATTAGCACCAATAAAATAGCCATCTCAAAAGCATAAAACCGATGCGATGCCACTATTCTGCCCTTTCTTGTTTGAGCCCCTTTTTTTAAGGGCCTCCCAAACACTAATAACTTCTATAATGTCACCATAGGCTTTCACAGCAGGAGCGACATTCTGAATACTCGTGCTGCGCCTTGTTTATTAGACTTACTAATCAGTAATACAAATATATCCTCGGCATTCCCTCAGGCAGACAATTTATCAAGCTTCTTCTGGTGCCATCTGGTGTCCTAAAATGTCTGAGGCGTATACCTAACTCAACCTTGAGCGAATCAAATTTGCATCTGCAACCGAGCTCATCCTTCAAATAGTCAAGCCCTCGCCAAGACGCGGCGTTATCCAGATACATACTCTTGCAGCTCATTGGCTTCAATTCAGCTTCTCAAACCAGTCCCGCTCATTGATGTTGTCGTTACCGCCTAAAAATATATCCGGTGATTGAAACTGATATTTTTTGCTTCCCATCTTTAATTCCGAAACCCAAATCTCAAAGCAACGTAGCCCTGCATAAAAAACGTTACAAATATCACATTGATAGCGCATTCCGCTCATCATCAATAATCTTTGAAGCGTATTGCATCATCTTGACTATATTACAAACTTACTACTTAGTATTACGCTTTAATAGAGCAAATCTATTAGCATCAATGATGAATGCCTTACGATCATTTTTAGCTATAACATCAAGGATGATACCTGTCACAAAAAACAATATTCCCGCGACGACCAGCATGACCGCGCCAATAAACGTAGGGAACCGTGCCACTATACCAGTATGCCAAAAATCCACCATCACGTTACCGCATAGCAGAATACCAACGATACCAAGAATGGCACCAAGACTGCCGAAGAATGGCAGCGGTTTGTATTCTCGGATCATACGAAAAATGGTACTCATCACTTTAATACCGTCACCTACAGTATCAAGCTTACTAATAGAGCCTTCTGGGCGATTGCGATACTGAATTGGCATTTCGAATAAACGTAGATTATTGTTCAACGAATGAATAGTCATCTCAGTCTCAACTTCGAAACCTTGAGAAAGCACCGGATAGGTTTTGACAAACGTAAATGAAAATGCTCGATAACCGGTCATGATGTCAGTAACATTTGCATGAAACAAGCCATTGATGGAGCCACGCACCAAACGATTGCCAAAGTTGTGAAACGGGCGTTTATTCTCTTGAAAATATGTGGAGCTCAAACGATCTCCGATTACCATATCATAACCTTCAAGCACTTTATTCACCATGGCTGGTGCCGCATCAGCGGGGTAGGTGTCGTCCCCATCTGCCATAACATACACATCAGCATCAATATCTTCGAACATGGCACGAATTACGTTACCTTTGCCTTGACGTGGTTCCCTCTTGACGATTGCGCCTTCGGCCGCAGCGATTTCAGCAGTATTGTCAGTGGAATTGTTGTCATATACATAGATATCAGCATTCGGTAACGCTGTTCTAAAATCATGTACCACTTTACCGATGGTGATTTCCTCGTTATAACAGGGAAGTAGTACAGCAACGGAACCATTCAAATTCTTAGACATACTTTCTACTATATCTTTTACACTGTCCTATTTAGTTTTAGCGTTGATTCTTCTTTTTGACAACAAATAAAAATACGACGAGCAGGAGTACCAACACTTCTCAGGCTTATTTCGTTGTTAAAATCCACCACCATGTCGCAAATCCAACTATCTGCACTTGCACCCATACTGGACGTATGGCGGCTCTCGGGACGCCTCACACACTAATGCATCTTGGCTTTATATTCATCACCTGAAGCCTAGTAGTGGCATACGCCACGCGATGTCTCCGTTATACCAATGCTAAGCAGACTCTCGACAGGTCAACGATTGCTTTCCACTGGCTGTTCTTAAGAATGATCTTTCCGCGATTAGCTGGAGCTCTACACATCACGTCCGCGACACTCGTACTTAATACCTCCTACCGTGATGTTCCTTATCATTCGTCATAGCGACTTCATCGGTCAGGAAGTTCAATAAAATGTCGTCACACAATATTTACACGTCTCATCTAAATAAACATCTGATTATATTCCGCGCGCGACACCATATATATTCAAAAAGTCGTCCTTTCTGCCGATCAACAGTGCACCAGAATAGGAATTGCCTCATAAAATCTAATACTGTTGCAATTATGACAACGACAACAACTGATATCAAAGCAATAAGCAGCGAATATCTCGAGCGAAAAAATTACTCAACGCTACCCAATGCCATAACATTTCATCTCTGAAATAATGCTGTTCGGTAATGAGATATACGGCAAATGCTGATCGCGCACATCGATTAATGAATCGACTTGAAAAGGTCATCCGGCTAAATACTATGAACATTCCAAATGAAACGGCAAGAATCGGCAACGACCATTCTTTTTGAATCGGATTAATATAAATTGTTATCCGACTGGAATCAGCATGGAATACTTCCCATATCACTGAAATCAGTAAATTCCAACCAAGGATAATTGTCATGCCAATTAACATCAGCCACACAGCACATCTAGTACCAATCGGCTTCAAATACCACTTATAATATGTCAGTAATACCGCAACGTAGATAAAACCCGTCACATTAATGCTCATATCGAGATATGACCCTGGGATGAAATTCAATATGCCCCATAATCCCAACATAGCAATACAACATCTTCCATGATTCGTCTTGCCCATTCCACGCAACCCAGCAAGTAGGAAAGGCAGAAGCAGCAACAAAATTGCATAACTTGTCGCATACCACCATACGTCTCTCGAAATCGGGAAAAAAGCATCAAGCCAGGCATCCTCATTAACCGACTCAGGATTGTCAAGATATTGCACAGCTAATCCAACAAATCCCCAAAAGAGAAGTTCTCGCTCAAGAAGCCAAACCTTTCGGCATGATTCTTTAATCGTCTGCTTTCTGTCAACAAGAAACCATAATGAAATCAGCAGAAATAAAGCAATCCCAATTTTACCAAATGGCATGAAGCACATTTGATAGAACAATCTGCGTACCGAAAGCGGCTCATCAAAAAGAGGATACCCAGAATGACAAACTAGATGATGCGCAACGATTAACACTACAGCGACAATACGCAATAGCTCAAAACCAGATTTTCTAGGCTGATTTACACTTTTGGTCACATTCATCATCCCTAATTTGGCATCCATACCATCTAAATTCTCTTTCACGCATTAAAATCATCAGAACTGACTCATACCAAAAACTAATGAATCATATGTCAATTATTAGCACAGTCCCATTCACTAAGAGCAACGCCAATAAACGAAAAATACAGACACCGTTGATTCTTACCGTGCTTCCACTGTGAGAATAGTCCCGCTTGGAACAAATTCTAAAAACATCACACCACACATTATCATTCTTCGTGAATCTTCATAAAAGGAAGAGATATCAAAATCACAGCACCAAAAAGAAGAGACCAACTATACCTTAACTGAGCCATCGGAGAAACTAGCAATGTTCCTATGCTCAGCAGGAATGGAACGGATATCAGTAAATTCGCCCACCTTTTCAACACGATGCAGAGGCCAAGCGAAATAACTGGAATCCAGAGTACATATGTAGTTTCTGTCATGAGCACATTAATAATCGGCAACCGTTCTAAAGTCGTATAAACTTTCTCTCCAATCTTTTGATTAGATGATTTTTCATGCGACTTGTATTGTCGCAGAATGCCATTACCACCACGATCTTCCCAACCCCAATGAACAAAAAAACCTTCATCGTAAATTCTATTTGAATTCATATAGAAAGGATATAGCAGCCAAGACGTATAACGCCAGCAGGTCATTGGATAACGTAAAGCTTGCCGCGCCCAGCTCTTTAAGAAATTAATCAAATCAGTCTTGCTTGATTTACGATTAAAACAATTATCTTTAATGGAATCAGCACTTTCCAATGAAATATTGGATTTCATTTGCCCGACCGAGCAGGAATAAACGGCCAGCATTTGTTTTCTTGCTGCATTATTTATTTCATCCCCATGCTCTATAAGCATTCCAGCACTTTGCTGCAAAGGAACAGCGATCACTTCCTGCACCCCGGAAGGAGCCACATGCAACACAGGAAAAACGATTTTAGGAATTAGCATTTGTGAAAGGACCAACGCCAACATCAGAAAAGAAGTAACCACACGTCTTTTGATGAAAATAAGTAGTGCCGCTAAACTGAAAAGTAGAATATAAAACGCAATTTTCCTAGTTAACATGCAAAGTATCGACAATGAGATAAACAAGCAATAAAAAGCAACAGGTATCTTGCATCTCGCAATTGTACGTCGAGCATATTCGATGTACACAACCAGCCATAACAGATAGAATGGCATGAATGTCAAATCTTTGACAACCGACATGGACAAACGGCCATAAACCGGAACCAGTGCAACAAACAGTGTTAGCCCTGCAGCAAGCTCAACTGGCACACCGACTCGTGAAGGTAGATAAGTCAATACAACCCCAAAAGAAGCAGCAAGAAAAACGGCATGGAACAACTCCAATAAAAATAAGCCCGCCTCTTCATTACCTATCCAAAAGCCAAACTTATCAAATGCCCCATAAATCAATGAATCAAACCAAGGATGGTGATCAGATAAAGCATAACCAGGCAGATTCAGACGCGTAGAAGGATCCCAAACTTTACCTGTTCTCATCCACACAAGTTGCGCTACGGTATCAGGACCGATATTGGCGGGAAATAACATCACAATCCAAGGAAGCCAAAACAAGAAAACAACACTTGAAATAATTAGAACATTTTTAGCATTAAAAGAGAAATAAAAAGGCTCCAATTTACTAAAAATCACAATTCGAAACTTGGATTTAGACAAAGATTTAACTTGTAGTACCTTCTCACACCAACACAAAAAAAAGCCTAGGCAGCAAATCAGTAAAATTACAAAACCAACATATCTCAAAAAAATATATTGATAATCGAAAACCAAACGATGTACTTCTGGATTTAAATTCCTGCTAGAAAGAGCAAGAGAAAAACCAAGGACAGCCGAAGAAATCAAAGTACAAATTTTTACCCTTGCAGATGCTTTGAAAAAGAAATCCCATCCAACATATACCGGTATCAGCAACAGGAGAAAAAGAAGTGAAGACGAAAAAGAACCGTTAGACGAAATAGAAAGCAAAGCAGCATCCATCACGGAAGTCGTAGCACTTTTTATCGAAGAATCCGCCACTTCACCCATCGTCAAGGCCAACCAAGCAAAAAAAGTCGAAATGCCAGTTAAGCCAACGACTGCAATCTTTCTATACATACTGAACCACCTCACATAAAGTCTCTACATTTCTTTGCCGGTCCGCCAGCCCACTGTGACCATACCCACACTAGCTCACACAGCCAACGACCAGTATACTTCTATACCTTTTATTTTAAGAGGATCAACTTAGGTTCCAGGAGCACGCCATTTTCTTAGAAATAAAGCGAAGAACCTTCAGATTAGTTCCAAAGAATATTCAAGAGGCGATAGAGCCGTATTTAACGACACTACCCCATGGCCCACGCAATCGGGTCCTAGGTTCAAGTTCAAGCAATGTCTGCAATGCTATTCCTAGCATACCGCAGGACATAATAACGAAACTTTCTTCTGGAGATGAAACAATATCGGAAAAGACGGCATGACAATTACCAAGACCAAGAACGGAGCGCCGCACGAATAGTGACTCCATATCCGTGCAGAAAAAAAGAAACACTGATATTAAGACTCCTACGATGACAAAATGTACCCTCATCAAAGCAATTTGACCAATCGGAACTGCCGGCCCGAGCACTCAACATGAAAAGGCTCAAGGATGTCAACAAAAAAGAGATTAACAAAGTCATTATCTACACCCGTCGGGTTCTGCCCCCCCCCAGCGGCAAGCTCGTCATCCGCAGCCTTCATACTTTTGTATGGAATCTATGCAAAAACGCCGCCATATCCTGACGCTTCACCGAATCCATCCCACGGAAAGTCCCATCAGACCAACCCTCAGCAATCCCATTATCGACAAGCCACCAAATCTCCTTCGCGTGCGGAGTCCGTCCATCGACATCAGCGAAACGCTTCTCGACGGCCGATCCAGGCGCATACTCCGGAGAACCGGCAAGCCTGTACAGAAACGCCGCCATATCCTGACGCTTCACCGAATCCATCCCACGGAAAGTCCCATCAGACCAACCCTCAGCAATCCCATTATCGACAAGCCATTTAATGTCGTCAGCATGCGGCGTTTTTGCATCCACGTCCGAAAAATTCATCTCAGAAACAAAAGTCTTATTGCCAAAGGCGCTCATATCCACATTGCCGCTGATGCCGTTGATCTGGCCGGAGCTGGTGTACTGCCAGCCACGATCGTTAGTGCCGAATGCAGTGAATTCCATCTGCGGACCATATTGCGCCACCCAGCGTGTCTTCGCATAGATGTTCGCATTGTTCAACGGCCCCTGCAAGTAGCTCGTGTAGGAGTACACGCCGAGATTCTGGTAACCGCCTGACTGCAACGCGCCATACCAAGCATTGACTATGCCGTTATACACGTTCGGATTGGTCGGCGGCGTGTGCCCGGTCCACGTCCAACTCTCAAGGTCGTAGTACACGGGGTATTTCAAGTCGTTCGGGCTCACGCCAAACTGGCGGAGCTTGGACACCACATCGTTGCCCTCCTGCCTGGAACCGCTCGCATCCTCCGCATACGAGTACCAGTAGATGCCGAACGGAATGCCCAACCGCTTGCATTCGTTAATGTTGCGTTGCGCTTTGGTATCGGCGTCATTGCCCCATCCAAATCCTAGACGAATGATCGCACCTTCCACGCCGTCGGCTTTCGCCTTAGCCCAATCGATGTCTCCCTGCCATGAAGAGACATCAATCACGCCCTTGGCCTGCTGGGCGAACAGGTTGTTCCTATAATCGAAAAACGCCTTTGTTCCGTTGTAGGTTCCCCAGTGTGCTCCGTATTCGTTGCTCTCGAA